>Ga0310813_10000051_pt1 | contig 85525 bp, 108 predicted proteins | sample YN3metagenome_FD_203086 | JGI IMG/M metagenome (GOLD analysis project Ga0310813, IMG submission 203086) | Soil microbial communities from experimental microcosm in Duke University, North Carolina, United States - YN3 | ecosystem: Engineered > Artificial ecosystem > Soil microcosm >... | reverse complement strand
TGAATTCCATGCATGTTCTCCAGTGTGGATTAGTGGCTTCGAAAAACCGGACTGGTTACGAAGCGATCTTGTGGACACAGGCGAGCGGCTGCATCGGCCGTCGCACCAAACTGACTTCAAGAAGATCGAGATCGCGTATCTCTCGCGCCGAAGCGCCTTGTTCGGCGGCGCGCACCCGGTAACCGAAGCTCAGGCCGGACAATCGTCCCGCCTTCAACTCCCGCGCAAGCAGCCGCCCGAATTCGTCGTCGTGCAGCCGACCGATGACCTGCAGCCCCCGCGCATCTTCGGCGAGATGCTCGATCTGGCCGACCACCCGCCCCTGCTGATGCTGCCACAGCAAGGGTATCTTGCCGTTGCGGTCGAGCGTCTGACGAAAGGCGCCCGCGCGCACGATGTCGCCGCCGCGATCAATGCGGTCGAACACCGACGCATAGCCGGCAAAGCGCAGCCCGCGCCGGGCCCGCTCGATGCGCATGGCCTAGCTCCTCAGGAGGGCGCGAAGATTGGACTGATAGGCGATCGACACCATCAGCATCGCAAGCATGATCCTGACGACCCAGCGGGTGACGGTTTGCCACGCAGACTTCTTCACGTCGCGCCAGGTGCCGAGCAGCTCGCGCAATTCGTCCATGTCCCGCCTGGCTGTCTTATCCTCGAGCCCGAGAAGCCCGAGCGCCCGGCACGCGCCTGCATTGCTCGCTTCTTCGACCATCGCCTGAAGGATGACGTAATTGACCGGCTGCCCCTCGGCGCTGGCGATCAATTGGGTGAGAAGCTCATCGGCCCCCGGCCGGGTCATACGTTGCGACCTTTGACTTCAAACCCGAGCATCTCGCGCTTTTCGTCGGCAGAGATGAAATCGGCATTGGCCACCATCTGCCACAACCGTTCGCGATCCTCCGCAAGCTCGCTGATGGCATCGGTATCGACCGCCAGCCGGACGGGGCCGACCCAGTCGCGCAACGCTTCCGACACTTCGCCCAGAATGCGCTCGGCCAGCGGTAGCACGGTCTGCCGATACAGCGCCCGGCCCGCCTCGCGCATATTACTGTAAGACGTATCGCCCGGCAGGCCGAGCAGCACCGGCGGCACGCCGAAAGCCAGCGCGATGTCACGCGCCGCCGCTTCCTTGACGGCCACGAAATCCATGTCTGTCGGGCTCAATCCCAGCGATTGCCAGCGCAGCCCGCCTTCGAGCAGCATCGGCCGCCCGGCATTGAGGCTGCCTGTGAACTGCCGCTCGATCTCTTCACGAAGCCGCTCGAACTGCGGCGCACTCAGCGGCGCTCCATCGGGCGGGTCATAGGTCAGCGCCCCCGACGGCCGTGCCGCATTGTCGAGCAGCGCCTTGTTCCAGCGGCTCGCCCGGTTATGGATCGACGCCGCCGCGTTTGCCGCCTCCAGGCAGCCCAGGCCCTGTTGATCCTGGACCGGATTGAGCGACTTGATGTGGATCAGTTGCACCCGCTCTAAGGCGTCATGCCGATTGATCCTCACTGCTTTCCGGCCGGGCTTATACTGATAGGCGCGCGGCCAGCCCCGGTCGTCCGTATCGACCGTCACCCGGTCGGGCTGCAGCAGGAACAGCTCGGCTGGCGCGCCCAATGCCTCGACTAGTTGCAGATACGCATTGCCATGAAGCAGCAACGAAGCCGCCGTTTGCTCGAGGAGGCTCGCCCGACCGATCAGCGCCGCCGCCTCGGCATTCCCTTCCACCGCATAGACCTTGAGCGCACCCACAGCGCCCGCCACCATGCGCACCGCGCGCTGCCCGACAGGGTTACCGAGAAACACCTCTTTCAATTGCGCCTGATAACCACTCGGGAACAGGCTCCGCTCGCTCGGCATGGCATAGGACAGGAACATCGGCGGGACGTCCGCCGACTTGCGACCGAACCACCGCATCTCAAATCCTTTTGTGAACAGGTCGATCGCTGCCGATTCGCCCCAGTGTTTAGTTATGTGCCATAATAGCGTGACGATGTCAATCGTTTTGTGCCGTAGGGGTTCGTTACTCTTATCCGGGTGCCGTTACCCTTGCATCTCGAACCCGCCTATGCCAAAGGCCCGCGTCCGCTCGCAGATCCGTTTGCGCGGCGAACATCAGAACACGACGACAGCCGGAGGGGCGTTCGCATGGGGCGGGCGCCAGCGATCGGCCAACATTGAGAGTTTCGCATGCCTCTGTACGAGCATGTCTTTCTCGCAAGGCAGGACCTGGCCCAAGCCCAGGTCGACGCCCTTGCCGAGACGGCAACCAACATCATCACCGAAAATGGCGGCAAGGTCGTCAAGGCCGAGACGTGGGGTCTTCGTGGCCTCGCTTATCGCATCGCCAAGAACCGCAAGGCACATTACGTGATGCTCGACCTCGACGCACCGGCCGCGGCCGTCGCCGAACTGGAGCGTCAGACCGGCATCAACGAAGATGTCATCCGCTTCATGACCATCCGCGTCGACGAGCATGAAAATGGTCCATCGGCCATGATGCGCCGCCAGGAGCGTGACCGCAGCGATCGCGGCGACCGTGGTGATCGCGGCGACCGTGGCCCGCGGGGCGACCGCCCCGACCGCGCTCCGCGCGAAGAGATGGGAGCCTAAGACATGGCCCGAGCATTTTTCCGCCGCCGCAAGTCCTGCCCCTTCTCGGGCAAGGACGCCCCCCGGATCGACTACAAGGACGTCCGCTTGCTTCAGGGCTTCGTGTCCGAGCGTGGCAAGATCGTCCCCAGCCGCATCACCGCGGTGAGCACCAAGAAGCAGCGCGAACTGGCCAAGGCGATCAAGCGCGCCCGCCACATCGGCCTGCTCCCCTACGTGGTCAAGTAAGGAGCCCGACCCATGGAAGTCATCCTGCTTGAGCGCGTCGAGAAGCTCGGCGCCATCGGCGATGTCGTCACCGTCAAGAACGGTTTCGCTCGCAACTATCTTCTTCCCCGCAAGAAGGCGCTTCGTGCCAACGAAGCCAACCGCAAGCTGTTCGAAGCCAATCGCGCCAAGATCGAATCCGACAATGCCGAGCGCCGCTCGGCTGCGCAGGAATCGGCCAAGGGCGTCGACGGCAAGACCGTTCAGCTGATCCGTCAGGCGTCGAACACCGGCCAGCTTTACGGTTCGGTCAGCGCCCGCGACATCGTCGAAGCCCTTGAGGCCGACGGTGCCAAGGTCGCCAAGAGTCAGGTCGTGCTCGATCGCCCGATCAAGTCGATCGGCATGCACGAAGTGCGCGTCGTCCTCCACGCCGAAGTGGCGGTCACCGTCAAGGTGAACGTCGCCCGCTCGCCTGAAGAGGCCGAACTGCAGGCGCAGGGCGTCGATGTCATGGCCCAGATGTTCGAGCGTGATAACGCCGGCTTCACCGAGGACTATGACCCGAACGCCGAGCCCGGCACCATCGCCGAGGAAGGCGAAGCGGAGGCGGAGCAGACCCCCGCGGCCTGATCCGAGCCATCGTCGATTACGGGATCAGGGCCGTCCGGGTGACCGGGCGGCCCTTTCCTTTTGTCGCAAGCTTTTCGGTCCGGCGCATCGCAACGGAACGCACCTCCCCTACGGCTATTTGGCTCATAAGGAGCTGGGGCATTGAGGAGAGAGACATGAACGCCGACGAACGCGCCCCCGATCAACAGTCTACCGGCGAACAAAGCCCGGCGCAGAGCCAGGACCGCAGTCAGACAACGCGTCAGCAGCACCCGCAGGCGGATCAGCAGGGCAGCATAAGCGAACCGGCGCAGGGTGGTAGCGTCTCGACCGGGCAGGCGAGCTACGGCAACAGCGGCGAGACTGGCGCCGGCATGCCTGGTCAAGGCCTCGATCAAGAAACCAATCTCGGCCAGATGAACCCGGCGGACCAGCAGTCCGGCAACGGCCTCTTTAGCGGGTCCGGCAACGATATGGGCAGCAGCTCCACAGCCAACGGAAGCTCGGATGTCGAAGACACCCTGAATAAAGCCGACGAGCAAGACTTTGCCGATCAGGGGCAAGGCGCCTTGTCCGACGACGCGATGGCATCATCTCAGGAACGCGGCACGACCGACCTCGAAACCGAGCGCTCGCAAGGCCGCCCGACCGACACCGAAGGCAGCAGCCTCTGACAAGGAGAGGAGCGTGCTTCGCGGCACGCTCCCCCCGATTTGTTCAGCGGATCCGGTAAAAGGACGCCACCCGGTCTAGCGCCATCTTCAGCACCAGCTTGCCCGCCCGCGCGGGCCATCCCAATGCCGTCTCGGCCTCGCGCATCCCTTCGCCCGCACAAACCACACGCCACAAGATGTCGGACATACCGGGTCCGGCGGCTTCCAGCGCTTCGTCGAAGCGCCCCTTCGCGCTCGCCTGCTGTTCGGTCCGCTCCAGTTTCCGCCCTCGCACCTGACCCCGCGCAAGCCCGGGCGCAGGATCCCATCGCATGGTGACGCAGGGCGAAAGATTGGCTCGCTCCCAATCGAGCCGGAGTTGCTCACCCGCCTCGAATTGGCGGCGGTCGAGATGGCCATGTTTCTGCAGCCAGCCGAGCGGCGACTCCACCTGATTGACGGTGACCGACCGGCGAACCTTTCGGTTAGTAACCCCTGCGGTGTCCTCCACCTTGCGCTCGCTCAAGCATCGTCCGCTCATTGGCCTGTCCTCCCATCGTCCCGAGTCGCTTGACTTACTGCCAAAGTCGGTAAATGTAGGACACCAGAAAAACACCGATAGGGTTACAAGAGGGCAACATGATCACTCGCATCCGCGAAGTTCGCAAGGCCAAGCGCATGACGCTCGACGACGTTGCCCGGGCGTGCCAGCCAGCCACCACCCCGCAGACGATCGGACGGCTGGAAACGGGCATGCGCACCGTTTCCATCGGGTGGCTCAATCGCATCGCCGACGCGCTCGGAGTCGCGCCAACCGATCTCGTCGATCATCCGGCCGCCGAAAAGCTCGAGGTCATCGCCCATCTTAACGGCGAAACCGCGGCCGCCCCGCGCAAGGCGCAAATGGTGCTCCCCCCTCGTCCCGAACCGCTGCAAGTGGCGATCACCGTCACGGCCAGCATCGCCGACTATCGCACCGGCGACGAACTCTGGTGCGACCGGCTCGAACCCGAACAGTTCGGCCGGGCCCTCAATCGCGATGTCCTCGTCCCCCGCCCCGGCGGCCGGTTCCAATTCGGGCGACTGCTCGCACGCGAAGAAGGCAAGCTTCATCTCCTGCCGCTCGGCAGCGGCGCCCGGCAGGTTGTGGTCAGCGATCCCACCTTCCTCGCACTCCCCATCCGCCTCGTGCGCAAGCTCGGCTAGTCCCCCCGTACGTGGGGTTCCCGCGGGATCGCCCGTCGGTCTGCATTCACCTGACGACCAAATCTCCTCGCGGGTCGCGTTCCGCATCGATGCTGCCCAGAGGCTCGCAACCGGAAACCATTGCCCCGAAGTCGGCGAACCTCACCGCCAATAGATCTGACACCCAGACTGTTGCGCAAGACCCAGCTTGACCACCAGGGAAAAGATTGGGAAGGCCCCGGCATCCCCACAGGGGCGCTTAGCTCAGCTGGTAGAGCGGCTCGTTTACACCGAGTAGGTCGGCGGTTCGAACCCGTCAGCGCCCACCATTCCTTACTCGACATCCATGCCTGATCGAGCCCGCCTCAGATCGCAGCCATCCCGACTTCCTGGAAATAACGACGCAGGCCGGCACTGGTCGTCGGCGCCATTTCGATAAAGACGCGCCGACCGTCGTGTGGATCGTCGCGCCGCACCAATAGCCCGCGATCGGTCATCGACTTGATCCAGCGCAGCGCGGTCGTCGCCGGCACTGCGGCAGCGATGCACAGGCTGGAAACCGGCACGCGATGCTGGACGATCTCGGCCTGCAGGAGGTCGAGAAGCATGTCCCACGCCGGATCGGCGAACAGGTCGGCCGGAAGAAAGCTCGCCCGCAGCCGCCGCGCCCTGATCATGGCGCGAAGCGCTTCCGCCGAGACATTGGGAACGTCGGTCCGCGGCGGTGCCATCGTCTCCGGGGAAAGCGGGGGAGCGGCCGATGCCGTGCTCAGCCGGGCGAGGGTCGAGGCGATCCGGCTGACTTCCTCGCTCAATTGGCGAAGCCGCGCCGCGCTGGCGTCGGAGGCGACGTCGCGGGCACCGCCGATGTGCTGCGGCCCGATCGCCAGCGACAGTCCGGCCAGCCGCTCCATCTCGTCCGCATTGACCAGCAATTCGACATCGGCATCGGCAAGATCGGCCATGACGGAATCGAGTTGTTCGATGCGAGCGGCGACCACGACGCCGAACCGCTTGCGCGCCGCCTCACGCCCGGCCCGCTCGAGCAGGCGCCGGACGGGAAGCGTCGGTTCTTCGTCGAGTTCGATCCACAACGCAGAAAGCGTCGCCCGCTCTTCCAGCGCGTCGATCGCTTCGGCGGGATTGAGCTCCGACAAGGTGCGCAGGCCGCTTAGTTCGGATGTGTGGCGAGCCCGCTGACGGGCGGCGGGCGTATCGCCCACCACCATGATCGGAGCGCGCATCGGCTCCAAAGTGTCGTAAGCGAATGAAGGCGTGGCAACGGTCATGACACCATCCTGTGGCAGCCAATGTAACCGAGCCCGAGCAGACTACACTGCAAATCGGCGCCAAGTCAGCGAAAACTTTGTCCGTATCGGGGAAAGTCAGCATCCGGTGATAAGGTCGCCGAGTATCTGTGCCGGACGAAGGCGGTTAGGACAGACCTGAAATGTTTCCAATCAACGACGATGACACCTGGTACGCCGGCAGCGTCCTGATCACCCTGCGGCAAGGCATCCGCCAGTCGTCCCGACTGGCGAGAGAACTTGCGGCCGATGCGATCGTCGGCACCGAGGCGCTCGGCCTGCTCGGTCGGTTGCAAGCAATCGATTCCGAATTGGAGGAGATTGCTCGGCCCAATGTCGAGATGCGGCTGGCCAGTAACGATCCATTCTGGAAACGGCCCCCGCATACGATTCTTCAGGAGGCGTCCGGTCACAACGGCATGTAGGGCCCGAGCCTTGGCCCTCTCCATCCGGCCGAGGCGGCAAAGCCGGCGTTGAGGAAGCCGAGCTTGCCATAGCCGAGCGGCGCCCCGCCCGGCCCATCGACGTGCCCGCCCGCGGCCAGCAGCACCGCATGGCCGGCCGCCGTGTCCCATTCGGACGTCGGCGACAGGCGCGGGTAATAATCCGCCGTGCCTTGTGCCAATAGGCAGAATTTGAGGCTCGAACCGACCGAAACCAACTCGGCATCGGGCAATTCGGCGGCGAGAAAGTCGCGGGTCGCCTGATTCATGTGCGACTTGGAGGCGACCACGGTCAGCCTATCGCCCGGCGGACGCACCGCTAGCGGAGTGCGCGTTCCGTTGTCGCTCTCCACCCACGCCGCGCCTCCCACTACGCCAGCCCACAAGCGGCCCTGCTCGGGGGCCAGCACCAGCCCAAGGATCGGCGAACCGGCGACGACCAGCCCGATATTGACGGTGTAATCGTCGCCGCCGCGGACGAATTCGCGGGTGCCGTCGAGCGGATCGACCAGGAAGAACGCTTCACCGAGGTCGGGAATGCGCCCGGCCGCCACTTCCTCTTCGGCGACGACCGGCACGCCCTCAGCATGCCGCGCCAGCGCCGCGAGCAGGATGGCCTCGGCGGCGCGGTCGGCCTCGGTCACGGGCGACAGATCGCCCTTCTGCTCGACCGCGAAGCCGCGCCGGCGGATCGCCCGGATCGCCTCACCCGCTTCGCGGCAGGCGAGACCGAGCGGGTCCAGCAGCGCGGAAAAGTTCACTTACTTGGGCGCCATCCGGATGCCGCCGTCGAGCCGGACATGCTCGGCGTTCATGTAACCGCTCTCGATCATGAAGACGGCGAGATTGGCATATTCTTCCGGCCGGCCGAGCCGCTTGGGAAACGGCACCTGCGCGCCCAGCGCATCCTGAACCTGCGGCGGCATCATCGCGACCATCGGGGTCTTGAAAACGCCCGGCAGGATGGTGTTGACCCGCACGCCCTCGTTCATGAGGTCGCGGGCGATCGGCAGCGTCATGGCGAGCACGCCGCCCTTGGACGCCGAATAGGCAGCCTGCCCAATCTGGCCGTCCTCGGCGGCGACCGACGCGGTGTTGATGATCACACCCTTTTCGCCGTCTTCGCCGGGTTCGGCATCGACCATTCCGGCCGCCGAATGAGCGATGCAGCGGAAGGTGCCGACGAGATTGATCCCGATCACCAGTTCGAACTGATGGATCGGATACTTCTTCACCGCCTTGGTTTCGCGGTCGCGGCCGACGGTCTTCACGGCGTTGGCGACCCCGGCGCAATTGACCAGCACCCGCTCCTGACCGTGCGCAGCGCGGGCCTTTTCGAAGCCGGCAGCGACGGTGTCGTCGTTGGTGACGTCCACTTCGCAGAAGATGCCGCCGATCTCGGCCGCGACTTTCTCGCCCTGCTCCTGATTGCGGTCAAAAATGGCGACCTTGGCGCCCTTCGCCGCAAGCGCCCGGGCGGTCGCTTCACCAAGCCCCGACGCGCCGCCGGTAACCACTGCCGCAATGCCGTTGATGTTCATGTTTCGAGCCTCTCCCGAGAAGAAAACTAATAGCGTCCACTTCGTCCACTTCGGCGGATTCGGACACGCTGGATGACTGCGGCGGGTCTATCGAAAGCCGCGTTCGTAGGACAGGATTATTCGGCCGCCTCGACCCGCGCCAGCAGCGCTTCGACCTGCACTTGCGCGCCGGCTTCGACGGTGAGTTCGGCGACCACGCCATCGAACGGGGCAAGCATTGCATGCTCCATCTTCATCGCCTCGAGCGTCAGGAGGCGCTGGCCTTTCTCGACCCGCTCCCCTTCGGCGACATCGACGCTGGTGACCTTGCCCGGCATCGGCGCCAGCAAGCTGCCGTTGCCGACGCTCCCCGCCCCGCCGCCGCGCGCGCGGCGATCGAAGGCATAGGCCTGTCCGCCTTCGAACAGCACGACCTGCGCATCGTCGGCAAAGCCCGAAGCGGGCGCATAGTCCTCGCTATCGTCGAGGACGATGCGGCGGCGGTCGGCGCCGAAGCTCAGGGTCGCGGCAGGCGCGGGCGGCGCGTTGAGGCGGAACCCCGTCAGCGCCGGCTTTTCCTCCGCCGCCAGCGCGACCACGGCGGCGGCCCGCCACAGCGCGTCGTCGGGCGCATTGTCGGGCACCAGCGTGTCGAGCTTGCGGCCGATGAAGCCGGTGTCGAGCGCGGCGTCCTCGAAATCCTCGTCGAGCAGGCAATTGACGAGGAACCCCGCATTGGTCCGCACCGGCCACACCTCGACCCCGTCGAGCATGGCGGCGAGATTGTCGATCGCCTCGTCGCGGTCGTCCCCATGCGCGACCAGCTTGGCGATCATCGGATCATAGAAAGGCGAAATCGCATCGCCTTCTTCGACGCCGGTTTCGATCCGGCCGTCCTCGCCAAGATCGAAATGGTCGAGCCGCCCGGTGCTGGGCAGAAAGCCGGTCGAGGGATCCTCGGCATAGAGCCGCGCTTCGATCGCGTGGCCGGTGATGGAAAGCTCGTCCTGCCGTTTGGGCAACGGCTCGCCGCTGGCGACGCGGAGTTGCCATTCGACCAGATCCTGGCCGGTGATCTCTTCGGTCACCGGATGCTCGACCTGCAGCCGGGTGTTCATTTCCATGAACCAGATGCGGTCGGCGCGGAGGCCTTCGCTGCCGTCGGCGATGAATTCGATGGTGCCGGCGCCCTCGTAATCGACCGCCTGCGCCGCGCGGACCGCTGCCCCGCAGACGGCAGCCCGCGTATCCTCGTCCATGCCGGGCGCGGGCGCTTCCTCGATCACCTTCTGGTGGCGGCGCTGAAGCGAACAATCGCGCTCGAACAGGTGGACGACGCTGCCGTGATTATCGCCGAACACCTGAACCTCGATATGGCGCGGGCTTTCGATCCATTTTTCGAGCAGCACGACGTCGTTGCCAAAACTCGACGCCGCCTCGCGCCGGCAACTGTCGAGCGCGTCGGCGAAATCGTCGGCGCGATCGACCTTGCGCATCCCCTTGCCGCCGCCGCCCGCGACCGCCTTGATAAGCACCGGATAGCCGATGGCGTCGGCTTCGGCCTTGAGCCGCTCGGCCGATTGGTCGTCGCCCATATAGCCCGGCGTCACCGGCACCCCGGCTTCGGCCATCAGTTTCTTGGCGGCATCCTTCAGGCCCATGGCGCGGATGCTGGCGGGTTTGGGCCCGACCCAGATGAGGCCGGCATCGAGCACCGCCTGCGCGAAATCGGCATTTTCGGACAGGAAGCCGTAGCCCGGGTGGATCGCTTCCGCGCCCGTGTCCCTTGCCGCGGCGATGATCTTGTCGCCGACCAGATAGCTTTCGCGCGCCGGCGAGGGGCCGATGTGCACCGCCTCGTCGGCCATGCGAACGTGAAGCGCCTGGGCGTCCGCATCCGAATAGACCGCGACCGTGCGGATGCCGAGGCGCTGGGCGGTGCGGATCACGCGGCAGGCGATCTCGCCGCGATTGGCGATGAGGAGAGAGGTGATCATTCGGCAGCCTCCAGCACGCGCATCGGTTCCTCGGCTTGCATCGGCGCCAGCCCCAGCTTGGCGAACAAAGCCGCGTCCTTGCTGTCGCCGGCGTTGGCGGTGGTCAGCAGTTTGTCGCCGGTGAAGATGCTGTTGGCGCCGGCGAGGAAGCACAGCGCCTGGGTCGCCTCGCTCATGCTTTCGCGCCCGGCCGACAGGCGGACCATCGAACGCGGCATGGTGATCCGCGCCACCGCCACGGTGCGGACGAACTCGATATCGTCGATCAGCCGCTCGCCCGCATACATGTCGCCGAGCACGGTTCCCTTCACCGGGACCAGTGCATTGACCGGCACGCTTTCGGGATGACGCGGCAGGGTGGCGAGCGCGTGGAGGAAGCCGACCCGATCCTCGCGGCGTTCGCCCATGCCGACGATCCCGCCGCAGCAGACACTGATCCCCGCGGCGCGCACTTCTTCCAGCGTGTCGAGCCGCTCGGCGAAGGTGCGGGTGGAGATGATCTCGCCATAATGTTCGGGCGAGGTGTCGATGTTGTGATTGTAATAATCGAGCCCGGCGGCCTTCAATTGCCGTGCCTGGTCGCCGGTCAGCATGCCGAGCGTCATGCAGGTTTCGAGGCCCATCGCCTTGACGCCCTCGACCATGCGGCAGACGGCGGCCATGTCGCGATCCTTGGGACTGCGCCACGCCGCGCCCATGCAGAAGCGCTGCGATCCCGCGGCCTTGGCCTCGGCGGCCGAGGCGAGGACGGCGTCGACATCCATCAGCTTTTCGGCCTTGAGTCCGCTGTCGGCAAAAGCGGACTGCGAGCAATAGCCGCAATCCTCGGGGCAGCCGCCGGTCTTGATCGACAGCAGGGTGCAAAGCTGCACCTCCCCCGCGGCGTGATGCGCGCGGTGCGTTTCGGCGGCGCGGAACAGCAGTTCGGTGAATGGCAGCTCGAAGAGCTGCGCGATCTCGGCGCGTGTCCAGTCGGTACGGGTCATGGGAATCACATCCGGAAGACGCCGAACTGCGGGCGGTCCGCAATCGGCGTGTTGAGGCAGGCGGCGAGCGCGAGACCGAGGACATCACGGGTCTGGGCGGGGTCGATGATGCCGTCGTCCCACAGTCGCGCGGTGGCGTGCCAGGGGTTACCCTGCGCTTCGTAATCCTCGCGGATGGGCGCCTTGAAGGCTTCGGCTTCGTCCGGTGACCATTTGTCGGCGTCGCGGTGAACGGTGGCGAGCACGCTTGCCGCCTGCTCGCCGCCCATCACGCTGATCCGGCTGTTGGGCCAACTGAACAGGAAGCGCGGCGAATAGGCGCGGCCGCACATACCATAATTGCCCGCGCCGAAGCTGCCGCCGATCAGCACGGTGATCTTGGGCACCTGCGCGGTGGCGACGGCGGTGACGAGCTTGGCGCCGTGCTTGGCGATGCCTTCGGCCTCGAACTTGCCGCCGACCATGAATCCCGAGATGTTCTGGAGAAACAACAGGGGCACGCGGCGCTGGCAGGCGAGTTCGATGAAATGCGCGCCCTTGACCGCGCTTTCGCTGAACAGGACGCCGTTGTTGGCGAGGATCGCGACCGGTGCCCCGTGGATATGCGCGAACCCGGTGACGAGAGTCGAACCGTAGAGCGGCTTGAACTCGTGGAACTCGGACCCGTCGACCAGCCGTCCAATGACCTCGTGCACGTCATAGGGCGCGCGGACGTCTTCGGGGACGATGCCGTACAGCTCTTCCGGATCGTAAGCGGGATCGCGCGGCTCGATCCCTTCCAATTCCGCATATTGCGGCGGAAAGGTGCTGACGATGTCGCGGACGATCGACAGCGCATGCTCGTCATCGTCGGCGAGATGATCGACCACGCCCGACTTGCGCGCATGAAGGTCGCCGCCGCCAAGATCCTCGGCGCTGATCTCCTCGCCCGTCGCCGCCTTCACCAGTGGCGGGCCGCCGAGGAAGATGGTGCCCTGGTTGGCGACGATCACGCTTTCATCGCTCATCGCCGGGACATAGGCGCCGCCCGCCGTGCAGCTCCCCATCACGCAGGCGATCTGCGGAATGCCGAGCGCGCTCATATTGGCCTGGTTGAAGAAGATCCGCCCGAAATGGTCGCGGTCGGGAAACACCTCGGCCTGGTGCGGCAGGTTGGCGCCGCCCGAATCCACCAGATAGATGCACGGCAGGCGGTTGGCCTCGGCGATTTCCTGCGCGCGGAGGTGCTTCTTGACCGTCAGCGGATAGTAGGTGCCGCCCTTCACCGTGGCGTCGTTGCAGACGATCATCACCTGCCGGCCCGACACCCGCCCGATCCCGCAGATGATGCCGGCGCCCGGCACCTCGCCGTCATACATGTCGCAGGCGGCGAGCTGGCCGATCTCCAGAAACGGCGAGCCCGGATCGAGCAGCCGCTCGACCCGCTCGCGCGGAAGCAATTTGCCGCGCGACACGTGGCGTTCGCGGCTTTTCTCGGTCCCGCCGAGCGCGGCCTTGGCGACATCGGCGCGAAGCCGCTCGGCCAGCGCGCGGTTATGCGCCGTGCGGGCCTGAAACTCGGCACTGTCCGGCTGGATCTTGGTATCGAGGCGCGGCGCGCTCATGCGTGTGGCCATCCCGTTTGTCGAAAACACATCTCCTCTCCGCGCCTAGCGGCCCCTCGCCCGCTTGCAAAGCCGAGCGGGGAGTCGCAGCGGGTTCGCGACTGAAGTCCAGATACGAGGTTTTCGATGGTCCGCTCGCCGCTCCTGCTCGCCGCTTCCCTGCTCGCCCTCAGCCTCGGCGCCTGCAACGTCACCACCGTCGAGAGCAACGAGGCCAAGACGGCTGCGGCACCGACGGGCACGGCGCTCGGAATCGATCCGCAGGCGATCGACAAGTCGGTGCTGCCGGGCGACGATTTCTATCAATATGCCAATGGCGGGTGGATGAAGACCGCCGAGATCCCGGCCGACCGCTCCAGTATTGGTGCGTTCTACATCGCCGACCAGGTCCGCGAGAAAAACACCCGGGCGCTGTTCGACGAGCTGCTGAAGGGCAATGCGGATGCCGGCACCGATGCGGAACGGATCGCCAATTATTACAAGGCCTATCTCAACACCGACGCGATCGACAAAGCGGGCATGGCCCCGGCCAGGGCCGACCTCGACGCCATCGCCGCCATCGCCGACAAGCGCGCCCTGGCCGCCGCGATCGGTTCGAGCCTGCGCGCCGACGTCGATCCGTTGAACGCGACCAATTTCCAGACCGACAATCTGTTCGGCATCTTCGTCACGCAAGGGCTGAACACCCCGGGCGAGACCCTGCCCTACATTCTGCAGGGCGGCCTCGGCATGCCCGAGCGCGAATATTATCTGTCCGCCGACGGCAAGATGGCGGCGCTGCGCGACAAGTATCGCAGCTACGTCCAGCAGGTCATGCAGGCCGCCGGCCATCCCGATCCGGCGGGCGCGGCGGGCCGGGTGCTGGCGCTCGAAACCAGGATCGCTCAGGCTCACGCCAGCCGCGAGGAAAGCGAGGATTTCAGCCGGGCGGCCAAGGTCTGGACCCGCGCCGAGCTCGAAAAGAACGCACCCGGCCTCGACTGGGGCGCGCTGCTTGGCGCCGCGCAGCTCGGACAAGCGCCCAAATTCCAGGCCTATCACTCGACCGCCATTCCCAAGCTCGCCGCTTTGGTCGGGTCGGAGTCGCTAGACGCGTGGAAGGACTGGCTGGCGTTCCATACGCTGAACCAGCAAGCGAACGTCCTGCCCAAGCCGATCCGTGACGCGAGCTTCGCGTTCAACAGCACCGCGCTTCAGGGCACGCCGCAGCCGCGCCCGCGCGACATCCAGGCGCTGAACGCCACCAGCAACGCGCTCCAGGACGCGGTCGGCAAGGCCTATGTCGACAAATATTTCCCCGCGTCGGCCAAGGCCGAGGTCCAGGCAATGGTCGAGAACATCAAGACGGCCTTCGCCAAGCGGGTCGAAGCGCTCGACTGGATGGCACCGTCGACCAAGGCCGAAGCGCTGGCCAAGGTGAAGTCGATCGTGGTCGGCGTCGGCTATCCCGACAGCTGGCGCGATTACAGCGGGCTGACCATCACCGCCGACAATGCCTATGCCAACCAGAAGGCCGCGGGCCTTGCCGAATATCGCCACCAGATCGCCAAGATCGGCAAGCCGATGGATCGCAGCGAATGGTGGATGCCGCCGCAGCTGGTCAACGCGGTCAACCTGCCGGTGCAGAACGCGCTGAACTTCCCGGCCGCCATCCTCGTCGCCCCCTTCTTCGATCCCAAGGCCGATCCCGCCTACAATTATGGCGCGATCGGCAGCGTGATCGGGCACGAGATCAGCCACAGCTTCGACAACAATGGCGCTTTGTTCGATTCGACCGGTCGCCTGCGCAACTGGTGGACGCCGCAGGATTTCGCCCGCTTCAGCCAGGCCGGCGACGCGCTCGCCAAGCAATATGACGCCTACGAGCCGCTGCCCGGCCTTCACGTGAACGGCAAGCTGACGCTGGGCGAGAATATCGCCGACGTCGCCGGTCTCGCCGCCGCCTACCAGGCCTATCACGACAGCCTCGGCGGCAAGCCCGCGCCGACCATCGATGGCTTCACCCCCGACCAGCGCTTCTTCATCGCCTATGGCCAGGCCTGGGCGACCAAGATGCGCGAGGAAACGCTGCGCGGGCGGATCGCCACCGACGGCCACGCGCCGGGCCAATATCGCGCCCAGACCGTCCGCAACCTCGACCCCTGGTATGGTGCGTTCGACGTCAAGCCGGGGCAGAAGCTGTATCTGAAGCCCGAGGAGCGCGTGAAGGTCTGGTAAGCCCCTCCCCGCGCCCCAGCGGATAAGCTAGCAGGTCGTCCATGCCGACGATCCTGCTGCTCCTCTGCTCCAACATCTTCATGACCGCCGCCTGGTACTGGCATCTGAAAGGCGGGATGAGCAAACCGATCCTGCTGGTGATCTTCATCAGCTGGAGCATCGCGCTCATTGAATATTGCTTCGCCGTGCCCGCCAATCGGATCGGCTACGCCAGCGGCTGGAGCGGCGCGCAGCTCAAGATCGCGCAGGAAGCAATCACGCTGATCGTGTTCGGCGGGTTCATGGTGACCGTGCTCGGCGAGCCGCTGCACTGGCGCCACTTCGCTGCGTTCGCCTGCATCATGGCCGCGGTGGGGTTCATGTTCGGCGGCAAGTAATCCGCAACCGCGACTCCCGGCGGACGTTCACCATCCGACACACAATTGGAGATGGACATGTTCGTACAGGTGAACCGCGACAATCAGATGGAAGATCGCGAAGCCGACCTCGAAGCGGTCGAGCGCATGGTCACCGATCGCCTGGGTCGCATCACCGACAAGGTCACCCGCGCGGAAGTCCATCTCGGCCACGTCAAGGAAAGCCGGGGCAACAACCAGGAATATCGCTGCATGGTCGAAGTCAGGCCCGAAAATCTCGCGCCGGTAGCGGCAAGCGCCGAGGGCGGCGAGGTCGAAACGGTGGTCCGCTCGGCCTGCGACAAGGTGCTGAACGCCTATGACAAGGTTGTCGGCAAGCAGGCTGCTCGATAATTTAGTATTCGCCTTCGCGCGGGATCACGACGGGCAGCGGATCGGCTCGTCTACCTCTCTTGTCGCGAAGGCGATATCGACTTTGATACTCTCGTCGTTGCTTCGTCACTTCGTACAGAACGATACCCGTGCTGGTTCCCAAATTAAGGCTGTCTACGAAGCCGAACATCGGGATGGACACGCAAAATTCGCTGTTCTCTACCGCAAGATCACTGATGCCGGCAGCCTCGCTCCCGAACCACACCGCCAGCTTGGCATGTTCCGTGTAGTCGCCCTCGTGAAGGATGACATTTTTGCGACCCTTCACATGAGGTGACGTGACGATCGACTTAAAATTTTTGCTGGCCAGATGATCGAGGCACTGCTCGGTCGTATCGAAGCGTTTGACGAACGTCCACTTGCTCGCCGACACCGACAGCTTGGAGAGTTTGCGTCTTTCCCTCAAGTCTTGCCAGTCGTCATCCAACGCATGCGTCGGATCAACGACGTAGACCTTTTCGACCCCGAGTGCATTCACATTCCGAATGACGGTACCGATGTTGAACATGTCGGTCGGCCGCTCAAGCACCGCGATCAGGTTCTTGCAGCGGAATGGCTTGATCGTATCTGCCTTTTTCCGCACCGAAGGCTTGGAGCGTTTGGTCTCCTCGGCGGACTGCCCGTCGACGACTTCGTCATCGGCTGCTTCCGAGTTCACGCCCCGATCAGCTCCCGCCCGATCAGCATCCGCCGGATCTCGTTCGTCCCAGCGCCGATGTCGAGCAGCTTGGCATCGCGCATGAAGCGCTCCACCGGCCAGTCCTTGGTATAACCCGCGCCGCCCAGCGCCTGGACCGCTTCGCCCGCGACCTTGAACGCGCTTTCGCTCGCCAGCAGGATCGCGCCCGCCGCGTCGAAGCGGGTGGTCTTGCCCGCGTCGCAAGCCTTGGCGACCTGATAGACGTACGCGCGCGCCGAATTCAGCGCGACATACATGTCGGCGATCTTGGCCTGCATCAGTTGCTGGGCGCCGATCGGCTTACCGAACTGCACCCGCTCGCGAACGAAGGGGAGCACCACATCGAGGCAGGCCTGCATGATACCGAGCTGGATGCCCGCCAGCACCGTCCGCTCATAGTCGAGGCCGCTCATCAGCACCCCGACGCCGCCGTTCTCGGGACCCATGATGTTCTCGGCTGGAACGAAGCAATCGTCGAACACCAGCTCGCTGGTCGGCGACCCGCGCATGCCGACCTTGTCGATCTTCTGGCCGATGGAGAAACCTTCCATCCCCTTTTCGATCAGAAAGGTGGTGATGCCGCGGCTGCCCGCGTCGGGCGTGGTCTTGGCATAGACCACCAGCACGTCAGCATAAGCGCCGTTGGTGATCCAGAATTTGGTGCCGTTAAGGCGATAACCGTTGCCGCTCTTTTCGGCCTTGAGCTTCATCGACACGACGTCGGAGCCGGCTCCCGCCTCGCTCATCGCCAGCGCGCCGACCTTGGTGCCGTCGATCAGGCCGGGGAGATATTTCTTCTTCTGCTCGTCGTTTGCCCAGCGGCGGATCTGGTTGACGCACAGGTTCGAATGCGCGCCGTAGCTGAGGCCCACCGACGCCGAGGCGCGAGCGACTTCTTCCTGCGCGACGACATGCTCGAGATAGCCGAGGCCGAGCCCGCCCCATTCTTCCTCCACCGTGATCCCGTGCAGGCCGAGCTCGCCCATTTCGGGCCACAGCTCGATCGGGAAGCGATCCTCGTGATCGATCTCCGCCGCGATCGGCTGGATGCGGTCGGTGGCGAAGCGCTGGGTGGATTCGCGGATGGTGTCGGCCATCTCGCCGAGGTCGAAATCGAGGGTGGGTGCGGACATGCGATCGGCGTTACAGAGGCCTCAAGGCTTGGACAAGGCAGCCCGAATGCTTATTGCAGTGCAACAACCTTTCCGTTTGTCCCGAGCGAAGTCGAGGGACCCGGGTGCGGCAGGGGCCTTGTGCCTCGACTTCGCTCGGCACGAACGGGCCCTCGAACGGAGAACCGTCCATGGCCACCGCATCCGATAACGTCGTCATTCTCTCTTACGCGCGCACGCCGATGGGCGCGATGCAGGGCGCGCTGGCCGACGTCAGCGCGACCGACCTCGGCGCCACCGCGGTCAAGGCGGCGGTCGAGCGGGCCGGTGTCGAGGGCGGCGACATCGATCGCATCTACATGGGCTGCGTGCTTCCGGCCGGCCTCGGCCAGGCCCCTGCGCGGCAGGCGGCGATCAAGGCGGGGCTCCCGACCAGCGTCCAGGCGACCACCGTCAACAAGGTGTGTGGCTCGGGCATGCAAACGGTAATCATGGGCGCCGAAGCGATCGCCACCGGCAATGCCGACATCATCGTCGCGGGCGGCATGGAGAGCATGACCAACGCGCCTTACCTGCTGAAGAAGCACCGCAGCGGCGCGCGGATCGGCCACGACAAGATCTACGACCACATGTTCCTCGACGGCCTCGAAGACGCCTACGAGGAAGGCCGCGCAATGGGCAGCTTCGCGCAGGCCACCGCCAACGATTACCAGCTGACCCGGCAGGGCATGGACGATTACGCGATCGAAAGCCTCAACCGCGCCAAGTCGGCGATCGACAATGGCGGGTTCAAGGACGAGATCGTGGCCGTCACGGTAAAAAGCCGCGCGGGCGAGACAGTGGTCGATACCGACGAAGCGCCGGGCCGCGGCCGTCCCGACAAGATCCCGCAGCTGAAGCCCGCCTTCGACAAGGAAGGCACCATTACCGCCGCGACCAGTTCGTCGATCTCCGATGGCGCCGCCGCGGTGGTGCTGGCGCGCGAATCGGATGCTTCGGCCAAGGGGCTGACGCCGGTCGCCCGCATCGTCGCCACCGCCGCCCACGCGCAGGCCCCGGCCGAATTCACGATCGCCCCGATCGGCGCCATCCACAAGGTGCTCGACAAGGCCGGCTGGTCGATCGGCGAGGTCGACCTGTTCGAGGTCAACGAAGCCTTCGCCTGCGTCGCCATGTTCGCGATGAAGGACCTCGGCATCGGCCACGACAAGATCAACGTCCACGGCGGCGCCACCGCGCTCGGCCACCCGATCGGCGCCAGCGGCACCCGCATTATCGTCACGCTCCTGAACGCCCTCAAGCAGAAGGGCCTGAAGCGCGGCATCGCCTCGCTCTGCATCGGCGGCGGCGAAGCCACGGCGGTGGCGGTCGAGCTGGTGTGAGCGCGCTCGGCCGCTGCGGTCAGCGCGGGCCGAGCAGCCCGCGCCGACCGATGGCGATAAAGACCGCCAGCAGGTAGATCAGGAAAAAGCCGGCGACGAACAGCAGCGGCTCGAACATCGAAGCAAGCTCGAGCTGTGCGGCGCCGGCCCAGATGCCGAACACCAGGAAGATGAGGTTGGTGGTGACAACGCCCGCGTCCTTGGCGGCGGCGCGCATCATTTCATCGCCGTAGTTGCGATAGAGGATCGACCACGCGATCAGCGCAAGCGCGGCCGCGCCCGCGATCAGCCTCGCGGAGCTTGTGGCGATCATCCCGTTGCTCGCTGCCGCAAGAACGCCGATAAGAACCGCCACTAAGAGCATGCTGACGGCGCCGATCGTGAGCACCGAGCGCTGTTCTACCAATTCCTCACGGTCTTCGACGTTGAGCGTGCGGGCGCCGACCCCCGGGGCCATCGCGCCGAGCAAGACAATCAGCGCCATCAGACCGTAGACCAGCGCCGTGCCGATCGCGACGGCATCGACCCCGCTGATCTTGTCTCCGCTCGCCCCTTCGAAAAAGGTCAGCGCGGCGAACATGCCGACCCCGCCGCAGATCCCGCCCAGGATCAGCTGGAGCAGGACCTTGCGCCCCTTGCCGCCAGCGCTCATCGCACCCGCTTCGCTCATGCTTCCGGCTCCCAATGATCGAGGAAAAGCTGGTCCACCGGCTGGCCGAACAATTTCGCCATGCGCAGCGCCAGGGGGAGGCTCGGGTCATATTTGTCGGTCTCGACCGCATTCACGGTCTGGCGCGACACGCCCAGCCGCCGGGCGAGTTCGCCCTGCGACCAGCCGGCCTGCTCACGCCATGCCTTTACCCGATTCTCCATGGTGGAGATCGTGTGTCAAAGACTCTTGTCAGTCAAGAACTCTTTACAGGCTAGTCCTCGACCGTCTCGCCCGGATCGACGCCCCAGATGTCGGCGACCTTGATGTGGCCTTCGCGGTTGCCGAACCTGATGTGGCACCAGCCCTCGCCGCAATTGTCGATGCGGCCGACCACCCCGGGTTCGGCGAGATAGCGTACACGGCTGGCATCGTCGGCCTTGGCATGGACCGAACGGGGATCGGTCCCTTTGATCAGCGCGGTGCGCTGTTCGGTCAGCAATCGAAACAGCATCCAGCCCCGTGTGCCCTCGCTGTCCTGAACCAGCCGCCAATTCTCGTGCCGCCTCAGCACACGCATCGGAAGCCCCTTGCGCTGGTAAAGCCAGATGCCGGGATAGTTTTCCCCGGGTCCGGATCGCATCATGGCCTGCCCGCTCTTTAACGAGGCCCAATAAGGAACGGCGCGATCCTGCGCCGACGCGGGCGCTGCGAGACCCAGCAATGCGATCGCGACCAGCCGCTTCATCACGCGCCCGTCCGGATCCGATCGACGAGCTGCTTCACGGTGGGCACGAAGCCGTTCGAATAGAAGGGATCGCTCTTGAACCGGAAGGCGGCGTGGCCGGCGAACATCAGGTTCTGCTCGACCGGGCCGCCATGGGCGATGTCCTGCAACGTCTTCTGGATGCAGAAGCTGCGCGGGTCGGCGAGGCGGCCGGTCGAATTCTTCTCATTGTCCGACCAGCTCGAAAAACTGCACTGGCTGAGGCAGCCCATGCAATCGGCCTGATCCTTGCGGATCGACTTTTCTTCTTCCGGAGTGACGAAGACGAGCGTGTCGTCTGGCGTCTTCATCGCGTTGGTGAAGCCCGCGCCATACCATTCGCGCGCGTGCTGCAGGTCGCCCTTGGTCACCCAGTAATTCTTCTTGGTGCCGATGCCGACGTCGAGCTCGAACGCGTGATCGCCGATCTGCTCCTTGGTGAAGGCAATCTGGCGTTCGCTGCGGGCTTCGAGATTGCGCAGGAACGGGTTGCGCACGGCCGAGCTGTAGAAGCCCGTCGGCGAGAATTTGTGAAGCAGGACGTCGCCCTCCTCCAGCGTCATCAGCCGCGCTTTCCAGTCGGGCGGAATCGGGCTTTCCTGGGTCAGCAGCGGCCGGGTGCCGAACTGGAACATGATCGCGCCCAGTTCGGGATTGTCGATCCAGTCTTCCCACTCGTCGAGGCGCCACACGCCGCCCGCCATGACGATCGGCACGGTGTCGGGAACGCCGCATTCGCGCATCATCGCGCGAAGCTCGGCGACGCGCGGATAGGGCGCCTGGGGCACGCGCGGGTCCTCGGCGTTGCTGAGGCCGTTGTGCCCGCCGGCAAGCCACGGATCCTCGTAGACCACGCCCGACAGGAACTCGGCGAACTTCGAATAAGCCCGCTTCCACAGCGCGCGGAAGGCGCGGCCGGAGCTGACGATCGGAAGATACGACACGCCGTAGGACGCAGCGATCTCGGAAAGCTTGTAGGGCATGCCCGCGCCGCAGGTGACACCCGCCACCTTGCCCCGGGTGCGCTCCAGCACGCCGTGGAGGATCGGCTGCGCGCCGCCCATTTCCCACAGCACGTTGATGTTGATCGCGCCCTTGCCGTCCGACATCTCGTACGCGCGCTCGACCTGCGCGACCGCGCCCTCGATGCCGTATTTGATCAGCTCTTCATGACGCTCGCGGCGGGTCATGCCGTTATAGACCTGCGGAATGATCCGGCCTTCGGGATCATAGCTATCGGCGTTGACCGCGCTGACCGTGCCTATGCCGCCCGCGGCCGCCCATGCGCCCGAGCTCATGTGATTGGTCGCCGACACACCCTTGCCGCCTTCGACCAGCGGCCACACTTCGCGCCCGCGGTAGGTGATCGGCGACAAACCCTTGAACACGTCGGCACTCCCAAAATTTGACGAGAAACAGCGCCTATACTCCGGCGTCCCTCAGCCCCAAACGAAAAAGGGGCCGCCAGGCTTCCGCCCGACGGCCCCTCCTGCCCGGCTATCCGCTTAGTAGCGGTAGCCGTAATTGTAGTTGCGGCGATTGCAGCTGTCCTTGTCGACCTTGCGGCCCAGGAGAGCGCCGACCGCGCCGCCGATGATCGCGCCGGTGGCATTGCTGCCGCCGCGGCGGTTGCCGTAGTAATCGTAGCGCTGGCGGCTGCCGGCGATCTTGCTGCCGACCACGGCGCCGGCGACACCGCCGATAATGGTGCCGGTCGTGCCCGAACAGCGATTGCCGTAATAGTTCTGGCCGTAATAGCCTTGGCCGCTGTAGCCGCGATTGTAGCTGTCGTACCCGCGCTGATAGCCGTTGTTGTAGCCATAGCCCGGATAATATTGCGCGCTGGCAGCGCCCGGGATCGCGACGAGCGAGGCGGCAGCGGCGGCGAACAGAAACTTCTTCATGAGCAGGGCTCCTTTGCGTTGGAGCCTTTGTGGACGAGTCGCGGTGTCGCTCGCCTGAACCGCATCGTTGGCAATCGTTCAGCTAGCTCAACGAAAAATCGAGCCCGATATCGACCGCGGGCGCCGACTGGGTGATCCGCCCGACCGAAACGTAGGTGACCCCTGTCTCGGCAATCGCGCGAATGGTGTCGAGCCGCACCCCGCCCGACGCCTCGAGCGGCACCCGGCCAGCGACCAGCGCAACCGCTTCGCGCAGCACCGGCGGCGGCATGTTGTCGAGCAGCAGCCGGTCGGCCCCGGCGGCGAGCGCGGGTTCGATCTGCTCGATCCGGTCGACCTCGACCTGGATCGGCAAGCTGCTTCCGTAACCGCGGGCGCGGGCGACGGCGGCATCGACCGATCCGTTCACCGCGACGTGGTTGTCCTTGATCAGCAGCCCGTCGTCGAGCCGCATCCGGTGGTTCTCAGCCCCGCCCATCCGCGCCGCATATTTCTCCAGCACGCGCAGGCCGGGAATGGTCTTGCGCGTGTCAAGCAGGATCGCGCCGGTGCCCTGAATCGCATCGACATAGCGGCGGGTCAGCGTGGCGATGCCCGACAGGTGCTGCAGCGTGTTCAGCGCCGACCGCTCGGCGGTCAGCATCTTCGCCGCCCCGCCTTCGATCCGCATCAGCACGGTGCCGGCGGGAACGCGGGTGCCGTCGGTGACATCGCAGGACAGGCCGACCTCGGGATCGAGGCGGCGGAAGAACGCGGCGGCGATGTCGATGCCCGCGACCACGATCTCCTCGCGGCAATTCATCGTCGCGGTGAAGCGCGCGTCCGCCGGAATGGTCGCGGCAGAGGTGACGTCCCCGCCCTCGCCCATATCCTCGGCAAGCGTGCGGGTGACGAATTCGTCCAGGTCGAAACCGGTGATCATGATGGGCTCATGGAACGTGCGCCGCGCGGGCTCAAGCCTCGGCGGGATCGGCCAGCACTTCGGCGCGGTGCCAGGCGTCATCCTGCTTGACGAACCGCGTCGGCTCGGCGCTCTCGAACGCGGTCCCGGTCCAGCGCTTGAGTCCAAGCGTCACCGTGCCGGGTTCGACCTCCAGGATGTTGAAGCTCTGTTCCTCCTCGCGCGTGCGGACCGAGGTGGCGGTACCTGCCTGCACCACCAAAGCGCCGCCCGCCCGGGTGACGAGGTCGCGCGCATGGTGGGTCGAGGCGCGATGATTGTGCCCGGCGAGGAGCAGGTCGATGCCGAGCTCGTTCACCACGTCCAGCGCCTTTTCCTGCCGGCCGATCGGGCGGCCGAGAATGCCTTCGTCGCTGACCGGCAGCGCGAACAGGGGATGATGGGTGACCAGCACCTTGAGGTCGCCTTTGGGCGCCTCCTCGAAATGCTTGCACACGAATTCGCGCTGTTCGGAATTGATGCGCCCGTCCTTGATCGTCAGCGACCGCGCGGTGTTAAGGCCGAGCACCGAGACGCCTTCAAGTTGGTGCCAGGGGCAAAGCGTCTCATCGATATATTTCTTGTAGCGCCCGAGCGGCGACAGGAAGCGGCGAAAGACGTCGTACAGCGGTACGTCGTGATTGCCCGGCACCGCCAGCATCTCGTGGCCTGCGTCGCGCAGTTTCTCGAGGAAGCCGCACGCCTGCTGATATTGTTCGGTTTTCGCCCGCTGCGTGAAATCGCCGCTGATGATGACGAGATCGGGGGCGATGGTGTCGACGTCGGCAAGGACGGCGGCGACGATATTGTCGTCATGCGCGCCGAAATGCAGGTCGGAAAGATGTACGAGACGGGCCATGGCGACATAAAGCCCTGACGGCGCGGCTTGTTTCGTGCATGGCCCCGATTAGGGTGCCGCAATGGATCGCACCACCGCCAACACCGGCACCCGCGAGGTGTCCGAACGCCTTCGTTTCGACGAAGCCGCGCTGGAGAACTGGCTTCGCGCCAATGTCGCCGGTTTCGCGGGGCCGCTCAGCGTCAGCCAGTTCAAGGGCGGGCAGTCGAACCCCACCTACAAGCTCGACACGCCCACCGCCTCCTTTGTCCTCCGCCGCAAGCCGCCGGGTAAAACGCTCCCCGGCGCGCATGCGGTGGACCGCGAATATAAGGTGATGGCGGCGCTTGGCAGCCAGGGCTTCCCGGTCCCCCGCGTCCACGGCCTGTGCGAGGACGAGGGCGTCATCGGCACCGCCTTTTTCGTCATGGACATGGTGCCGGGCCGGATCGTCTGGGAAGCGCAATTCCCCGGCCTGTCGCCCGACAGCCGCGCCGCGCACTTCGACGCCATGAACGCGACCATCGCCCAACTGCACAGCCTCGATCCGGCAGCGATCGGGCTTGGCGATTATGGCAAGGCGAGCGGGTTCGTCGAACGGCAAGTGGCGCGCTGGTCCAAGCAATATCTCGGCGACGTCGAAGCCGGGCGCAACGCCGACATGGACCGGCTGGTCGACTGGCTCGGCAAGCACGTGCCCCCCGACCGCGGCGACAGCCGGGTGATCCATGGCGACTTTCGCTGCGACAACATGATCTTCGATGCCGAGCAGCCAGAGGTCCGGGCGGTGCTCGACTGGGAACTGTCGACCCTCGGCGATCCCGAAAGCGACTTCGTCTATCATTGCATGATGTACCGGATGCCGGCCGGCCTGTTCACCGGGCTCGCCGGGCTCGATCTCCCGGCCCTCGGCATCCCGAGCGAAGACGATTATGTCGCCGCTTATTGCCGCCGCACGGGACGCGACAGCATCCCTTCCTACGATTATCTGATGGTGTTCAACCTGTTCCGGCTCGGCGCCATCATTCACGGCATCAAGGGCCGGCTCGCGCGCGGCAATGCGTCGAGCGCGCATGCCGAAGCGACCGTGGCGGCGCTGGAGCCGCTGGCCGCGCTGGCGTGGAAGCAAGCGGAAGACGCGCGGCTGTAAACAGCACGTCGTCCCGGCGCAGGCCGGGACCTCAGGCGATGGCGCGCTAACGCCTCCTGAGATCCCGGCCTTCGCCGGGATGACGATCGTGGCTTACTTCACCGGAAAGCCGCGACGCTTCAGCAGCGCCGTCACGTCCGGATCACGCCCGCGGAACTGGCGATACGCCTCCGCGCGATCGGTCTGGTTGCCGGTCGACAGCAGAATCGTGCGGAAGCGATCGGCGATCTGCTTGTTGAACGGATCGCCCGTCTCCTCGAACGCCGCCCAGGTGTCGGCGTCCATCGTTTCCGACCACAGATAGCTGTAATAACCCGCCGAATAGGCGTCCGAGCTGAACAGGTGCCCGAACTGCGGCAGGCGGTGACGCATGGTCATTTCCTTGGGCATGCCAAGCTCGGTCAAGGTGTTCCGCTCGAAGGTGTCGGGGTTGACCACGCCGCCGGGCTGCAGGTGCAGCTTCATGTCGACCAGCGCGGAGGACAGATATTCCACCGTCTGGAAGCCCTGCCCGAACGTGCTGGCCCGCTCGATCTTGTCGACCAGTGCCTTGGGCATCGGCTGCTTGGTCTGATAATGCAGCGCGAAGCGGTCGAGGATCGGCCGGGTCAGCAGCCAATTCTCGTTCACCTGGCTCGGATATTCCACGAAGTCGCGCTGCGAGCCGTTGAAGCTCGGATAGCGCACATCGCTCAGCAGGTAATTGATGGCGTGGCCGAACTCGTGGAACAGCGTCGAGGCATCGTCGAGGCTGACCAGCACCGGCTGGCCGGCTTCGGGCTTGTTGAAATTGTTGTTGTTGCTGACCAGCGCCGGATCGCGGCCGGTCAGGTCGCTCGGCAGGCGATAGCTCGTCATCCACGCGCCCGAGCGCTTGCCCTCGCGGCCATAGGTGTCGAGGTAGAACAGCCCGACCGGCTTGCCGAGACGGGTCACCTCGAAGGTGCGGACGTCCGGATGAAAGACCGGGACGCTGCCGGTGTTCTCCTTGAATTGCAGGTCGTACAGGCGGCCCGCGCTGTAGAACATGCCCTGCACGAGGTTATCGAGCTGGAAGTAGGGTTTGATCTCTTCCTCAGACAGGTCGTACTTGGCCTTGCGCACCTTTTCGTTGAGGAAACGCGTGTCCCACGGCTCGATCGTCTGGATGCCGGCCGCGCGGGCGAACGGCCGCATGTCGGCGATCTCTTCCTTGGCCCGGGCGACGGCGGCCGGCCACACCCGCATCATCAGGTCCATTGCCCGGTCGGGCGTCTTGGCCATGGTGTCCTGCATCCGCCAATGGGCATGGGTCGGGAAGCCGAGCAGCTTGGCGCGGTCGGCGCGCAGCTTCACGATCTGGCTGATCAGGCCATTGGTGTCGTTGGCATTGCCGTTGTCGCCGCGATTGACGAACGCGGTCCACACTTTCTGGCGCAGCGCACGATTGGTGCCAAAGGTCTGCACCGGCTCGAACGCCGAACGGGTGTTGCGGATGGCATAGGTTCCCGCGGGCAGGCCCTTGTCCTTCGCCACCGACGCGGCAGCCGCCTTGATGTCGGCGGGGACGCCGGCCATTTCGGCCTCGGTCGCCTGGATGAAGGTGCCTTCGTCGGCGAGCAGCTTGGCGTTGAACTCGCTGAACAGCGAAGCGAGCTGCTGGTTGTAGCCCGACAATTGCTGCTTCTGCGCCGCATCGAGCTTGGCGCCATTGCGCACGAAGCTCTCGTAGGTGCGGGTCAGCAGACGGTCCTGCACCGCGTCGAGGCCGAGGCCCGCGCGATTGTTGTAGAGCGTTTGGATGCGGGCAAAGAGCTTGGGATCGAGCGTGATCTCGTCGCCTGCCGCCGACAGCTTGGGGCTCCACTCCTTGTCGAGCGCCTGGATCTCGGGCGTCGACAGATTGTCGGTGTAGACGCCGAATACGCTGGTCACGCGGTCCAGCCGCTCGCCCGCCTTTTGCATCGCCTCGATCGTATTGGCGAAGGTCGGCGCTTCGGGGTTGTCGGCGATGGCGCGATATTCGCGGCGCTGCTCGTCGATCGCGAAGGTCAGCGCTTCGGGAAAGTCGCTGACCTTGACCTTGTCCCACGGCACCACGCCGCCATAGGGGCCGGTCCATTCGGCCAGCAGCACGTTGTCGGGCACCGCCGGCGCGGCCGCGACCGGCGCGGCGTCGGCGACGGCGGACGGGGTGGCGGTGGGCTCAGCGGCCGGCACGGTAGCGCAGCCGGCAAGCAGCAGCAGGGAAGAACCGGCGAGAAGGGCAGACTTCAGCATCAACGAGAAACCTCATGGTGATTGCAGACACGTCACTGCCGCCCACGCCAGCATAGGCCAAGGGGGCAATCGACGGATGGAGGAACATGGGGCGTGTCTTATCAGGCGGCCGCTGAACCTTGCATGGCCAAGTGACTGATCAGGAAAGAAGAAAGTCCGCCAGGGGAAGCAGCAGCTTGACGTCGACCGCAATGCCCGCGGCGCGGCGGGAGGCGACGAAGTCGGCGAGCTCGGGCTTGGCGACGAGGTGGACGGTAATGTCTTCTTCGCCCGCAACTCCCCCGCCCGCCCCGATCCGGCTTACGCCGTGCGCGCGGACCAGGGTGAAGCTTTCGCTTAGCATGCCGGGCGAGGCGTGAAAGTCGCCCAGCCGCTCGACGTCCTCCGCGGTGAAGCCGGTTTCTTCCTCCAGCTCCTTGATGGCGGTGCTTTCCACCGTGGCCCCATCGTCGTGATCGCCGACCAGGCCGGCCGGAAGCTCAAGACACGGCCCGCCAAGCGGCGCGCGGGACTGCTCGACAAGGATCCAGCAGCCGTCATGCTCGGCCAGCACCACCACCGCGCGGATGCCGCGGACCCGGCCGGCATATTCCCACCGGCCCTTGCGCTGCACTTGTACGAAGCGCCCCGCCCACATCGTTTCGGGCGGCAGGTCGAGGTCGGGATCGCGGCTCACAGCTCGATCAATTTGTCGGGTATCTCGTTGAAATCCTCGCTCGTCTTGGGGAAATGACGGGTCAGCACCGCGCCCACTTCCTCCACCGCCAGCGCGAGGCCATCACCCGGCCGCCCTGCTTTGATCTCGCCGATCAGCTCGGCCATCGCATCGCCCCAGCATTCGGGCGTGGTGACCTTGGTCACCGCTTCGTCGGCGACGATCTCCGCGCGATGTTCGGCAAGGCTGAGATAGATCAGCACCGCCGTGCGCCCGACGGTGCGGCTTTCGGCCGCGGCGCGGAACAAGGCGATGGCGCGGCGGCGGACCCGGCGCCCCTTGGTCGCGTCGGGGGTCAGTGCCACCCGGATCGCCTGCGGTTTCAACAGCAGCAGGGTGAGGAGAAAGCCGAGCACCGCCAGCACCATCGCCGCGAATAGGACCTCGCCCGCGCTGGCGGTTTCGCCCCAGCCGAACAAGGCTTCCCACAGGCTGGCAAGGCCCGCCGCCTGCCACGCGGAGAGCGCCAGCACGCCGATCATCACCGCCACCGCCCAGTGCAAGGCGACGTCGTGATAGCTGTCGCTGTCGGCCGAAACGATTGTCAGGATCTCGCCGTCGCTATTCGCTTCGGCCGCGGCGATCGCTTCGCTGACCTTGCGATGGTCGTCGGGCTGGAGGCTGAGGCTTACCATGAGCCGGACGCTCCACCGCCGCCGAAGCTTCCCCCGCCGCCGGAGAAACCACCGCCGCCGCCAAAGCCGCCGCCGCCACCGAAGCCGCCGAAACCACCGCCGCCGCCGTTACGCGACGCACGGCTTATGGCATCAAGGCCCCACAGCACGACCATCGGATCGATGCCCCCGCCCCGCCGCCGCTTGCCGCGATATTTGCGGCCCTGCGACCGCCGCGCGAAGCTCAGGAAGACGAAGGCGACCACGAGGCCCCAGAAGACAAGCGGGACAAAACCCGCCCCGCCAGAAGAGCCTTGCCGGCGCGGCGCCTGAGCCTGCCTCTGCGCAGCTTCCACCGCGGCGCGTTCGGCGGCTTCGGGCGGCGCCTGAAGCTGGGCGATCAGCGCGTCGGTGCCGGCATTGATCCCGCCCGGAAAGTCGCCCGCCTTGAAACGGGGAATGATCGTGTCCTCGATCACCCGGTTGGAAAAGGCGTCGGTCAGGATCGGTTCAAGGCCGCTGCCGACTTCCACCCGCACTCGCCGCTGATTGGGCGCGACCAGCAAGATCGCGCCATTGTCGCTTTCCTTTTGTCCGATTCCCCAAGCCCGGCCGAGCCGATAGCCGTAATCCTCGATCTCATAGCCGCCCATGTCGGGTACGGTGGCGATGACGAGCTGGCGGCTGGTCTGTTTCTCCAGGGCGTCGAGCTTGGCGGTCAGCGCCGCTTCCTCGGCCGGCGGGATGATGTCGGCATTGTCGACCACTCGGCCGGTCAGCTTGGGAAAGTCCTGCGCCGCGACGGGCTGCGCCACCGCCAGTGCGAGAAACAGCCTGAGAAGCAAGCGGCGCATCAGGCACCCAACCGATCGATGCCGATGCCGAGCGCTTCCTCGAGACGACCGGCCTTCAGTGCCGGTTGCATCTGACGCGCGACCGCCGCCTTGGCTTCCGCCGACATCGGCCCTTCGATGCGTACGGCGCTTGCTTTGGGATCGACCATCAGTGCCGTCATGGTCGGTGGCATCCGGATGCCCCAGCCAAAGAGTTCGAGTGAACCATTCTCGTCGATGGGCACGGTAACGACCATCAGCTGCCGATCCCCGCGCGCATTGTATTGCGCGACGCGCCCTGCCAACCGCTGCTCCTCACCATCGTCGAGCACGAAAGCGAGATCGGCGACCTTGCCCTTGGGCGAGGTCGCGACAAAGGTCGCACTTTGCGGCTTTCGCGGCCCCAGACCTACGCCGGACCGCTGCACCTCGGTGATGCCAAGCGCGCCATTGTCGTAATAGGTCACGTTCGTGATCTCGCTCCTCGCGCCGCAGCCGCCGAGCACCAGCGCAGCAACAGCAAGGCCTAGCGCCCGCACCCTTACGACTGGTTGAAGTCGATCTTGGGCGCGACCTCGGCTCCCGGGGTCACCGCCTCGAACGGCACCTTGGGCTTGGCGCCGTGAATGATCTTGGCGCCGATCGCGTCCGGGAAGGTGCGAATGGTCGTGTTATAGCTCTGCACCGCCTCGTTATAATCCTGGCGGGCGATCGAGATGCGGTTTTCGGTGCCTTCGATCTGCGCCTGGAGATCGCGGAAATTGGCGTTGGTCTGAAGCTGCGGATAGGCTTCCTGGAGCTGGCGGAACACCACCGGCGGGGCGAGCCGCGCTTGCGCGTCGGCATAACGCTGCACCGCCGCCGGATCGCTCAACTGCTCTGGGGTCAGGCGGACCGAATTGGCCTGGGCCCGCGCTTCGGTCACCTCGCGCAGCACCGTCCGCTCTTGATTGGCCGCCGCCTGCACCGTGGCGACCAGATTGCCGTAGAGGTCGGCACGGCGTTGATACTGGTTCTGGACGTTGGCCCACTTGGCATTGACGTTTTCCTCGGCGGTCGGAACCGAATTGATCCCGCAGCCCGCCAGCGACACGGCGGCGAGCGGCGCGAAAAGACCGAGGCGACGAAAGTTGGTCATAGCGTAACGGCTCCCCCTGAAAGCTTATCTGGTGCCTTACGTAGGTGGGACACTGCGGCGTCGCAAGCAGGGAAGGGAAAGTGGGAGGCTTCTGTTGCCCGGTGCCTCCCGTACCGCTGGAATCCGATTCTGTTGCCCGGTTCGGTCCAACCGCGCTTAAGCTTTGTAACTTCTGACCGTTAGGCCGTCAGTTACGCAGCAATCGCGAGCGCCTCGTTATCGTTGGCACTTGTGAGAATGACCGTTTTAGGGCCGATCCAAGCCCGCTGGCAGCAAGCACTTTACTGCATCCGTCGATCCTGTTTCGCCCCCATCAGCAACGGCGTGAGACGTGAAATCTTCGCCGCTGCTGGTGGAGGCGCCGGGGTACTGCCCCCCGGGTCCGAAATGTTTATTTCTACCTACACTCTACCAGCATAGCCGGTTGCCCGGCCCCGCCAATGTAGGCGCTCGCACACGCCTTTCCAAGAGACTCGTATTGGAACCGAAAGGAAAACACTGGCGTTGGGCGCCCTCAAGCGGGTAGGAACCCGTGGGTCACAAGAACCACAAGGGGAGTGTACACCATGAAGAAGCTTTCGTTCGCGCTGGTTGGCGCTGCTGCTCTCGCTCTCGCCGCTTGCGGCGGCAAGGGCGATGATTCGCTCGGCGACAACGTCAACGACAACTACGAAGCCGCCGCCGACAACCTGGAAGCGATGGCCGACAACACCACCAACTCGGCTGAAGCCGCGAGCCTCGAGAACCAGGCTGACGCCCTCGAAGCCGAAGGCGATCGCAAGGAAGAAGCGATCGACGACGCCGACGTCAATGCGCAGAACGGCGCCGCTGCGGCCGCTGCCGTCAACGCCATGTAATCAGGCGCGCAAGCGTTTGATGGATCGGGCCGGTCTCCCCAGCGGGAGGCCGGCCTTTTCTTTTGGCCCCCGCCGCCTCATCTCGGTATTCATGAGCGACAACGAGGCCATTCCCGCCGCGACCCTGGTCGTGCTGCGCGACCGCGAGGCGGGACCGCCCGAGCTGCTGATGGTCGAGCGGCCGCGAACCATGGCCTTCGCCGGCGGCGCGATGGTCTTTCCGGGCGGGCGAATCGATCCCGCCGACTGGGCCGATGGCGACGCGCTGATCGAGGCCGCGGCCCGCGCGGCGGTGCGCGAGACGGCGGAGGAAACCGGCCTCGATGTGGCGATCGACAGTCTGGTGCCCTTTGCGCGCTGGCGCCCCGACAACGTCCGCCACCGCCGCTTCGACACCTTTTTCTTTCTCGCCCCCTGCCCCTCCGACGCCGGGCCGCTTCGGCCGCAGCCAGGCGAATGCGAGCGCGCGCTGTGGTCCACGGCCGCCGCGATGCTCGACGACATCGCCGCCGCCCGCGCTGCCGCCATCTTTCCGACCATCAGGAATCTCGAGCGGCTGGCGCAGTTCGGCAGCTTCGCCGAAGCCCGCGACCATGCGCTCGCTCACCCGGTGGAGATCATCAGTCCGTGGATCGAGGAGCGCGGCGGCGAACCGCACCTCGTGATCCCTGACCACCTCGGTTATCCGGTTACGGCCGAAAGGCTGGATCGCGCGCTTCGGGCCTGATCCGCGCCCGCCGCGTTAAGGAGCCATGCGCGGCGCAATCCGGATCTTCCTGGCCTTCACGGTTTTTGCCCTTGTCATCATCGAGGGCGCCGCCTGGATGCAGCGGCATCGGCAGGACCTGCCGTGGGCCGAACTCGACCTCACGCAACCACCTGGTCGCTTCACCGCCGCCAAGATCGCCGGGCTTGGCGAGGACGCGCCACGCTGCCGGGCCTTGCTTGCTGCGGCGGGCAACGAGATGCGCGCCGCCCCCTCGCGCCGTCCGTCCGAAAATTGCGGCTACGAAGACGGCACCTTGCTGTCGCTCACCATCGCCCCCTCGCCCGGCGGGCTGGTCACCAGTTGCCCGGTGGCCGCCGCCCTGAGCGTATGGGAGCGGCAGGTCGAAGCCGACGCGCAGCGCCTGCTCGGCACCGGCGTCCGCCGCTTCATCCATGCCGGCAGCTATTCCTGCCGCCGCCTCTACAATCGCGCCGACGGTCCGTTCAGCGAGCATGCCACCGCCGATGCGGTCGATATCCTCGGGTTCGAGCTCAACGACGGCCGGCGCATCTCGGTCCTGCGCGACTGGAACGGCCAGCCCGAGGACGCCGCCTTCCTGCGTGCCGCGCGCGACGGGGCGTGCCGCGTGTTCAGCACCGTGCTTTCCCCCGATTACAATGCGGCACACCGCGACCATCTGCACCTCGACACCGCCGATCGCGGCCCCTCGGGCTGGCGCGCCTGCCGCTGACACCTCCCCGAGTCGCCCCGCCACCAACGAAAAAGGGCCCGCCGAACCGGCGAGCCCTTTAGCCAAGTCGAGGTCGCGAAACGCGCTTACGACAGATGCTTGGACAGGTGCTTGTTCATTTCGAACATGGTGCAGCGGTCCTTGCCGAAGATCTTCTTCAGCTTGTCGTCGGCGACGATTTCGCGCTTGTTCTCAGGATTCTGCAGGTTGTTCTTGCGAATGTGATCCCACACCTTGGAAACGACTTCGCTGCGCGGAAGCGGATCCTTGCCGACGATTTCCGCCAGGTCCGGCGACGGCTGAACGGGTCGCGCAAGACCACCCCCTGCCTTACGTCCAGTCCCGCTCGCTTCTTTTGCCATGTGGCCCTCCTGTTGGTTTCGGCACCGAGATAGAGCGCAAAGCGCGCCCCTCTGCAAGAGGTGGTTACGAGAGAGCGGCCGGTCTGTTCCGCAGAGGGAACGGCACCACGCGATTCGCGCTGTCGTGACCGATGTCCGCGCGGCCGCCGTAGGGCACGCCCGACCGCTCGCACCAATGCCGCGCGACCGCCTCCAGCTCGGCCCCGAACGGCCGGTCGTTGGCTTTCAATGCGCACCGCCCGAGGCGGAGCCGGCGAAGCCTGGCAAAGCCCGGCTGGCTGCTGACGTGAAACAGGAAGCGATCGATCCGGTACAGCTCCTCGTCCACTTCCTCGATCAGCAATTCGGCCCCGCTCATGTCGGGCTCGAGCGCCGTTCCCATCAGGCTCGACAGCACCACCAGGTTGAACGCGAAGGCGGGCCCGTCGAGATCGGGCTCGAGCGCGGCGAAATCGTTTTTCGCCAGCCAGCGCAGGGAGCGGAGAGCGGCATCGGCACCGCCTTCGCGCAGGACGTCCTGGACCATCGGCCCGTGCGCCACCGCTAGCCCGGCCTTGTGCAGCGCCGCCAGCAGGAACCCGCCGTCGCTATAGCCAACCACCCGCTTCCACCGCGCGCCTTCGGGAAGGTCGTCGAGGAGAGCGCCCGCAATACGATTGGAGCCATAGCCGCCGCGCGCGAACCACACGGCGTCGATCGCGGGATCGGCCAGCATGTCGCGCAGCGCGCCGAGGCGGACGTGATCCGGCCCTGCGAAATGCCCGTCCTCGAGAAAGCATTGCGGGTGGATGACGAGGCTCGCCCCGACCCCCGCCGCCAACGCCTGCACGCGCTCGGCCGCTTCGACCTTCAACGGGCAGCTTGGCGCCACCACTCCGATCCTCATCGCGACACCGCTCCGTTGCCCTTCGCCGAGCACCTCAATAGGGCGGTCGGCATGACCTCTTCCAGCACCTTCTTCTGCGGCATCGGCGGCAGCGGCATGCTTCCCCTCGCCTGTATCGTTCGCGCCCGCGGCGGCGATGTCGCCGGCTCCGACCGGGCGCTCGATGCCGGGCGATTGGCGCCCAAGTTCGATTTCCTGAAGGCGCAGGGCATCGCCCTCCACCCGCAGGACGGCAGCGGCCTCGCGCCCGGCATGACATTGGTAACCTCGGCGGCGGTCGAAGCGACCATCCCCGACGTCGCCCGCGCCAAGGAACTCGGCCTCCCTCACCTCACCCGCCCGCAACTGCTTGCTGAGCTTCTCAACGACGCATCGACCAGCATCGCGGTCGGTGGGACCTCGGGCAAATCCACCGTCACCGGCATGATCGGCTGGATCCTCCACCACGCGGGCCGCAAGCCGACGGTGATGAACGGCGCGGTGATGAAGAATTTCGTTTCGCCCGAGACGCCCTTCGCCAGTGCGCTGGTCGGCGACACCGACCTGTTCGTCAGCGAGGTCGACGAAAGCGACGGCTCGATCGCGCTCTATCGCCCATCGGTGGCTGTGCTGAACAACGTGTCGCTCGACCACAAGGAAATGGACGAGCTGCGGGCGCTGTTCGGCGGCTTTCTCGCGGCGGCGGGAACGGCGGTGGTCAACATGGACGACGCGGAAAGCCGCGCGATTGCGCCGGCAGGGTCGACCGGCTTCGGCTTCGACAGCAACGCGGCGGTGCTTGGGTCGAACCTGCAGCTGACGGCCGATGGCAGCAGCTTTACCGTTACCGCAGGTGACCAGCGTGCCGAGGTCAGCCTGCCTCTTCCCGGCCGGCACAACGCCCTCAACGCCCTCGCCGCCATCGCCGCGACCCATGCGCTCGGCGTGGCTTTCGCCGACGCCGCAGACGCCCTCGCTTCCTTCGAGGGCCTGAAGCGCCGGCTGGAGACCGTCGGAACCGCGAACGGGGTCACCGTGATCGACGACTTCGCCCACAACCCCGACAAGATCGCCGCCACCCTCGCCACCCTCACCGCGCGCCCCGGCCGGCTGCTGGTGATGTTTCAGCCGCACGGCTACGGCCCGCTCGCCAAAATGGGCGACGAACTCGCCGCCACCTTTGCGCACGGCCTCCGCGACGAGGACGTGCTGATCCTCTCCGACCCCGTCTACCAGGGCGGCACGGTGGACCGCTCGCGCGGTTCGGAATGGTTGATCGACGCGGTCCGCTCCCAAGGCGGCAAGGCCGAGCATCTGCCGGAACGCCCCGCCATCGCCGCCCGGCTGCTCGAGCTCGCCCGGCCCGGTGACACCATCGCCATCCTCGGTGCCCGCGACGACACGCTGAGCGAATTTGCGGCCGGGCTGGTCGGGAACCTGGGACGCCGCGGCTGATTGATCCGGCCATGACCAATGGCTGGAAACTCGACCGTGCCGAGCGCGAAACCCTGCTCCGCGACCACCCGCCCCGCTATGCCGAGGTGGTGGCGGACCACGTTACTCTCGACGTCCGCAAGCACGAGCCGCCACACGAGGTCAAAGCCGCGATCGTCGGGCGCACCGACGACGACAACGGCGTGGAAGCGATGGTGGTGACCATCGACGGCACCGTCGACCGGCCCGACGGCTCGACCTTTCACATCACTTGGTCGCTAGGCGAGGGCCGCCGCGCCAAGGAAAGCAACGACGTGCTGAAGGAGCGCGGGTGGAAGGAGCTCGACCACCCGGTGCCGATCACCCTCACCCCCGCCACGCTGTGATGGCCGAGCCCAAGCTGTTTCTCGATTGCGACGGCGTGCTGGCGGATTTCGATGCCGGCGTACGAAAGCTGCTCGGGACCGACGCCGCGACCTTCGAAGCGCAGCGCGGCAAGGGCGAATTCTGGAAGCGCCTAGCCCGCGCCGGCGATTTCTACGCCACGCTGCCCAAGATGGCGGATGCGGACGAGCTGTTCGACGCGGTGCGTCACCTCAAGCCCACGATCCTCACCGGCCTGCCCATCGGCAAGTGGGCCGCGCCGCAAAAGGTCGCCTGGGCGGCCGAGCACTTTCCCGGCGTGCCCGTCATCACCTGCATGGCCCGCGACAAGCATCGTCACATGACGGGCGCCGACGTGCTGGTGGACGACAGCGAGCGGCACATGGCGGCGTGGGAAGCGGCGGGCGGGACTTACGTGCTGCACAAGAGCGCCCGCGACAGCATCGCGCGACTGGCGGAAATCTATCCGAGCCTCGAAGCGCCCCGCTGAAGTTCGTCATTGCGAGGCGCGGAGCGACGAAGCTACGTTCGCAATGACGAAAGTCGGAAGCGGCTCAGGCGGCGTCCGCCATGTCGACCTTCTCGACCCATTCCGGCCAGAACACGGCTTCGCGGTTCGACCAGCCGGGCGCGGTGGCCGCGCTTTCGCTGATCGACTGCAAGAGCAGGCGGCGGCGATCGGGATGAAGATGCGGAAGCGCCGCAGCCGCGCAAAACGCCGCCGGCAGCCACGGCCGCGCCGCCGCACCGAGCAGGCGCTCGTAGAGGAAGCGGTACGCCGCGAAATTCGGAATCCGGTCCTGCCCGAGATCGAAGGCGGTCAGCGTGATCAGCAGGCCCATGAACGGATCGATGGTGTCGAGCCCGCTGTCGTCCGGCACCTGCATCCGCAGTGCGTCGAGCTGCTTGTAAAGCCGGCCCTGCGCGCGGATCGACGCCGCTTCGCCTTCGTCGCGCGCCCAGCAATCGAGCGCGTCCCGGCGGCCGAATGCGATGTCGAGGCTGCGGCGAATGTAGCGCTGGGTCGCTTTCGGAAACCCGGCAAACTCCTTCATTTCGCTCAGCAGCAACGCTCCACCTGCAGGCTGCGTCGAACGCGTCGTCATGGCACCCAGCTCCTAACCTCGGGACCGCAAGGTTATGCCGACACAAGCGTTTCCACTTGCTTAACCATCGACCCAACCCCGGTTCACATTCAAACCGGTTCGGACGGCGATTGCACGTGCTTATTCGTCCAGCTCCACAAAGTCGGGTAGCTGTCACATCCCTGCAACGCAGTGATCACTTCACCTTGACGGGGGTGCCGCTCCGCTCAGTCGGGAAAACCGTTCGACGGCACCGGTTCGTCGGCGCAGCCCGGCTGGGTTGCCGAAGGCGGGTCGGACGCGTCCATCGATTCATCGCTGCCGACATCGACCTTGGCATCCTCGTTCTTCGGGTCGCGGCGCAGCTTCTTTTCGAGATCGCGGTCCGGATCGGCGCTGTGCGTCGCGGGCGGCGTGTCGGTTCCCCGTTGCTCGGTCATTTTTGTGGTCTTCCTTTCGCCGCGATAACGTTCTCCCCGCCGCGCCCGTTCCCGCTTCGACCAATGGCGTCGCCGCTTCGGCAACCGGCCAGCGGGCGGTTGCGCCGACGCGCGGCGAACGGCACTCTCGGCCGCGATGAACATGTCCCTTCCCAGCGACCGCCTGGTCTTCGGCAGCAACGCGCATTCGCCGCCGCGCTTCGCCGACTGGAAGCTGGCGATGAAGACGATCTTCGGCTTCTGGGCGATCTATTGCGTTACCATCGTCGCCCGCGCCTTCCTTGGCAGCGACCCCGGCACCGTGCTGGCCAACAAGGTGCTGACCGTATCCCTCGGGATCGTCCTTACCATCCTTCTCTATGGGGCCATCGCCACCGCCAGCCGTGGCCGGTCGATGCGGCGCAAGGCGGTGACGGCCGGCATCGGCTCGCTGATCGCGTCGATCGCACTCGCCGGCACCCTGGTGATGAGCGAAGGCTCGCTCAAGACCAGCCGCGAGGAGATCCGGATCCAGGCCCGCGACGGCGTGGTGCTGGTGCAAAAAGGCGACCAGGTCCGGATCGAGCGCGGCGCCGCCGACCCGGTTGTGTTCGCCGCCCCCCGCCTTACCGATCTTGGTCAGCGCGAGCAGTTCCGGGTCGCGGCCGACACCGCGGTGGTGTGGCTGTTCTTCTTCGCCGCCTGGTCCGCCGTCTATCTCGCGGCGATGAGCCAACAGCAGGCGCTCGACCTTCAGAAACGTGCCGCCGCCGCCGAAAGCGCGGCGCAGCAGGCGCAGGTCCGGGCCCTGCGCTATCAGGTCAATCCGCATTTCCTGTTCAATACGCTGAACAGCCTGTCGAGCCTGGTGATGACCGGCCGATCGGCCGAAGCGGAGGAGATGATCCTCAAGCTGTCGACCTTTTTCCGCTCCAGCCTGTCGGCCGATCCGACCGCCGACGTCAGCCTCGCCGAAGAGATTGAGCTTCAACGCCTGTATCTCGATATCGAGCAGGTCCGCTTCCCCCGCCGCCTCAATGTCGAGATCGAGGTTCCCGACGCCCTCGCCTCTGCGCGCCTGCCGGCGCTGATCCTTCAGCCGATCGTCGAGAATGCGATCAAATACGGCCTCGGCAACACGCGCGACAAGGTGACGCTGCGGATCACCGCGGAAGAACCGCTGCCCGGGCGCCTGCGGATCGAGATCACCAATTTCGGCGGAACCGCGCTTAAATCGCCGCGCAAGCCCGCCCCGCCCGCCGGGACCAAGGTCGGCCTCGCCAACGTCGCCCAGCGCTTGAGCGCCCGCTTCGGCCGCGCCGCCGGGGTCGAGCATGGGCCGATGAACGGCGGCGGCTACAAGGTCGCGCTGACCCTGCCGACGAGCCGCAACGATGGATGAAGCCGCCCTGAAGACACTCGTCGTCGACGACGAACCGCTGGCGACCGAGCGGCTGCAGCTGCTGCTGGCGCGGATCGGCGGGATCGATCTTGTCGGCACCGCCAGCGACGGCGAAAGCGCCTGCCGCATGGCCGAGGCGCTGCATCCCGACCTCTTGCTGCTCGACATCGCCATGCCGGGAATGGACGGCATCGATGTCGCGCGTGAGCTCGGGCGCTCGGGCACCCGGCCGGCGGTGATCTTCGTCACCGCCTTCGACCAGTTCGCCGTTTCGGCCTTCGAGGTCGAAGCGGTCGACTATCTGGTCAAGCCGGTCGATCCCAAGCGGCTCGAACGCGCGCTCGAACGGGCGCGCGATCATCTTGCCAGCAGGCGCGAAGGGTCGGCCGACGACGCGCCCGCCGCCGGCACCTATCTCGACGAATTCTGGGCCTCCGACCTCACCGGCCTGGTCCGCATCCGCGCGGTCGACATCGATCGGGTATCGGCCGAGCGCGACTATATGCGGCTTCACGTCGGTCAGCGCAGCTGGCTCATCCATCACAGCATGGCCGCGCTCGAAGAAGGGCTCGATCCCGCGGTGTTCGTCCGCCTGCACCGCTCGGCAATCGTGCGTCGCGATTTCATCAGCGGGTTTCAGCGCAATGCCTCGGGCCGCTGGATCGCGCGGCTGGCGGACGGGACCGAACAGCCGGTCGGCCGCCTCTACGCCGATTGCGTGCGGGAAATCGCGGGGCGCTAGACCGCCGCCCCGCTATCCTCCGTCTGCTCTTCGGACACCGCGCCGGTCACCGCCACGTCCAGCACCACGTTGCCCAGCGTGCGGAAGGTGTCGGGGATCGTCTCCAGCGCCAGCAACAGCGCCAGCGGCTCGATCGGCACGCCGAGCGCGATGCTGATCGGGGCGATCGAGGTGACGAAGCTGATCTGCCCAGGCAGGCTGACCGCGCCGATCGACGCCATCGCCGCCACCGCGATCCCGGCGATGTAGGCGGTCCAGCTGATCTCGACGCCCAACCAGTGCGCGACATAGAGCGCGACGCCGATATTCATCGCCGGCCCGGTCGATCGGAACAGCGCCACGGCAAGCGGCAGCACCACGTCGGCATCGCGCTGCGGAATGCGCAGGTCGGCGGCGCCTTGCAGCATGGCGGGAAGCGACGCGAGCGAGGAGCGGGTCGACAGCGCCACCACCATCGACCCGGTGATCGCCTTGAAGAACCGCCCCGGCGCATAGCCCGCGACCAGGATCGCGATCCCGAACCCGACGATCGTCAGCACCACGCCCAGCGCCGAGATGATCAGCACGTAATGCACCACCGCGCCGACCGCCGAACCGCCCGCGCCCGCCCCGACCGCAAAGGCCAGCGCCAGCACGCCCACGGGTGCCAGCCACAGCACCCAGCCGATCACCCGCAGCATGGCGTCCGACACGCCTTCGAAAAAGCCGAGCACGCTGCCCCGCCGCGCCGGTTCGACCTTGGCCAGCGCAAAGGCGAAGATCGAGGTGAAGAACACCAAGGGCAAAATCTGATCGTTGGCCGCCGCCGCGATCGGGTTGGGCGGAATGATGGTCTTGAAGAAATCGGCCACCGTCGGCACCGCGGCTGCGGTCGCGCTCTGGTCGACGCCGGCAAGCCCCGCCTGAAGCGCCTGCGCGGCGGCCTGCGGCAACGGAAACACCGCCAGCAGCGCCGGGGTCATCACCGCCCCGAACACCGCCGAGAAGATGTAAAAGCCGACGAACCAGGCCACTGCCTTCGCCGCCAGCCCGCCCGCGCGCGCGGCATCGGCACCGCCGACCACGCCAACCACCAACAAGGCGACGATCAGCGGGATCACCGTCATCCGCAAGGCGTCGAGCCACAGCCCGCCGATCAGCGCGGCGGCCTGCACCAGCGGCTCCTTCACGCCGTCGCCCATCCCGGCAACCGCGATGCCGAGCACCAGTCCACCGACCAGCGCGGCCAGCAGCAACAGCGCACTCTTGCCGCCGAGGCCGGCAGGCCGGGCTGTCGGCGCAGCGTTTGCGTCAGTCATCCACATTCAACTCCAGGCGCGAGCACGCCCGGCCTTGCCTAGCGGCACCGGGCGGCGGCGCAAGCCCGCCCGAGGGACACGTCGGCCGATCGTGCCGCAGTCGAAAGGACTCCGCCCTTTCAGGCCGTCACTCCGGCTTAAAAACTTCGGTGCCGCGAACCCGCGCCGACTCCGAAGCGTTTAGGCGCGGTAAGTTCAGTTTCTACAGGAGTCATTTCATGATCGGTTCGGACAACAAGGGCACGGGCACGCTCGAAACCCTCACCACCACGCTGATCGACAGCGTCAACGGCTATCGCGATGCCGCCGAAAATGCCGAGGGCACCAAGTTCCAGGAGCTGTTCCGCCGCAACGCCGACGAACGCAGCCGGATCGCCGAAGAGCTGCGCGCCGAAATCCGTCGCCTCGGCGGCAATGCGCCCGACGACGGCAGCTTCCTCGGCGCGACCCACCAGCGTTTCCTAGACCTCAAGGCCGCGGTGACCGGCCGCGACGACAAGGCGATCATCAACGAGGTCGAGCGCGGCGAAGACTATCTCAAGGAGAAGTTCGAAGCGGCCCTGAACGCCAGCGACCTGGCGCCCGAGACCCGTTCGATCATCGAACGCGCTTATCAGTCGGTGCGCCAGGGCCACGACCAGATCAGCAGCCTGAAGCACGGCCTGGAGGCGTAAAGCGATGGGTATCTTCGACAAGATCAAGGGCGCGATCTTCGGCCACAAGGATCCCGGCCCCGGCAACCGCCCGACCATCCCGGCCGGAATGGCTGGCGGGCCGCCCGCCGAAACACCGCAGCCGACGCAGGGCCAGCCCATCGGTCAGGCCGGCACGCAACCGCAGCCCGCTCCTGCTCCGGCGGCGCAGGAGGTGGATGTCGAACAGGTACTGGCCGACATCAGCACCCAGCGCGGCAATCCCGACCTCAACTACAAGACGTCGATCGTCGACCTGATGAAGCTGCTGGGAATCGATTCCAGCCTCGAGAACCGCAAGGAACTCGCCAAGGAACTCGGCTACACCGGTGAGCTCAACGGCTCGGCGGACATGAATATCTGGCTGCACAAGGCGACCATGAAGCAGCTCGCGGCCAATGGCGGCCGCGTGCCGGCCAGCTTCATCGACTGACCGGCTCCTTCGCAACAATCCGGGGCGGCAAGGCACACACCTTGCCGCCCTTTTTGTTGGCTCAGGCGGCCGTTTCCAGCGCGGTGAAATTGACGATCCGCATCTCCGCTTCCCCGTCCCCGGTGTAGCCTTGCACCCGCATGCTGGCGCGGCAGAGATTGTTCGCCGGAAGACCGCCCGACTGTCGATCCAGCACGAAGCAATCCAGCACCTTGCCGCCCGGCGCCACGCGCATCCGAATGAGCTCAAAGCCGATGATCTTGAGGCCTGCTCGTTCAAGCTTGGGCCACGGCTCCGCCGCATCGCGCAGCAGACGGGACTCGAACCGCACGCGCAGCGTCCCCGCGCCGCCCGCACTACGCAGGACGGCGATCACTGCTTCGGGCGGCGGGCGGTCCCCGCAGTCGGGGGCCTTCGTTTCCTGGGTGCGCCCGACGCTTTGGGAGAAGGCCGTGCAATCCCGGGGCTTGCCGTCCGCACCGAGGACAAAGCGGATCAGAGCGACATCGGGCACGACCACATTTTGCGGCGGCAAGCGCCAGGCGATGCGCGCGTTGACCGTATCGATCGACGGCTTGCCCTTCGCGTCGAGCGCGGGTGTGAAACGGGCCCGGCTGCTCATCAAGCGGCACGTCGCCGCGTCAAGCGTTGCCGATCCGCTCGACTGGACGACGGTGCAATCGCTGACCGAGCCATCGGCGGCGACGACAAGCCTGAAGCCAGTCGTCCCCTGCTCCCCCGCCCGGATGGCTTCGGGCGGATAATCGGACGACGACACCAGCAGGCCAAGGGGAAAGCGCGCCCGCGCGCCGAGCGGTCCGCTTTCGGAAGCCGGCATCGGAACCGTTTGCGTGATCACCGGAGGCGGTATCGGCATGGCCCGGACGACGGGTGTACTGGACGCAACCGGGCGCTGATCTCCCCGCCGGATCGCCGCCCAGTCGATGGTCGCCCTGACCTCTCCCGCCAAGGGCACCCCCGCCGCGCTCGTCGCCGGTGTGAACCGCGTCCGGCTCCGCAGCAGGCGGCACGTCGTCGCATCGAGCGCGCCGTTGCCGCTGCTGGTCGTGATGGTGCAGTTCGCCACCCGCCCGTCAGGACCGACGTCGAGCGCCACCGACACCGGCCGCGCCGCCGACGCGGGGGCGCCTTGCGGATAATCGTCGGGGGAAATGTATCGTTCGAGCGGCCCCCGGCTGACGGGCGGGGTCGCGGCGGAGGCGCTGGCGGCCCGGGCGAAGGCGGCGGCAACGGCAATGACGAACATCGACACTCACTTTTCTTTCGGCCGCATGAGGCTAGCCGAAGATGGGCGCGTGTCGAGCAGGGTCCGTCATTTCTTCGACGGATCGTGACCCCAATTCTTGAGGCTGGCTTCCCAGTTCGAGCCATCGGGATGCGCCGGCTTCTGCTTCATGTGGCGATGGACGTAGCCGGTCACCTTTTTCATGTGCTTGAGATCGTCGTCGGACAGGTCGTCGACCTTGGTCCGCAGCAGTTCGACGATCCGCTTGCCCGACTTGTGCCCGACGCTCTCGCCCGAGCCCTTGCCGTCCTCGCCCTTCCAGCCGACTTCCTTGCTTTCGTCGGTGTCGAGCCATTTTTCGAGCTCGGACGGGGACATGTTGACGGCGTCCTTGAACTCCTTGCGGATATCGGTGCGCTCTTTGTCGTCGATGGTATCGGCCATGTTTTCTCCTCTTGAGGTGAAGAGAACGCACGAATCCCGCGCCGGTGCGGCTGGCCTTCGGGACAGGTCGGTGCGCGGCCCTACCGCCAAACAGAAATGGGGCCCGGCATTGCTGCCGAGCCCCACTGCGCCGAGCATGAGATTACCGGTCTTCGCTTCGTGCCGAAAGCTTCATCCCGAAGGAAAAGGCTTCAGCCATCCACGATCCTTGAGCACTCGCTCAGGCGTCGCGTCGGTCTCGATCGGCTGCCCGGTCTCCCGGGCTCTTCCCCGCGGCTTCCGCCCTGGTCCGGCCTTGCGGCCTTTCCATCGCGTCCACCCGGCTCTGCCGGCGCTTTCCGGATCAAACGAGCGCCGGTCCGAAGACCTTTGCTCCTTCACCGTTCGGCTCCGACGGTCCTGGTCCTCGCCTCCACTTCGAATTCGCTGCGTTCCGAAGAACGCTGCAACCTTCCAAGCCTCGGTCTCGGTCCTGGACCTGCTTCTCTCGCTGTCCCTGGCAAGCCAGTTCCAGTGTAAAGTCGCCACCAACCGTCCGTTCGCGGCCCTTCTTGGGATCATCGTCTTTCGCGCTGCCCTGACCACACCCCGAAAGGGCGATCCGGCCTGCGGCGGTGAGACGATCATCTCTTCCGGCGCCTCTTGCCGGCTTCGCTTCGAAGATCCTCCGGTTGCTCCGGTCAGGCATCCTGGGGAAGCCCGACCCTCGAAACCGAATTCCACTTCGTCGCCGTGCCGGCGGAGATCGGAAGTTCGTTCCCTTTCCTGCCGCCTGACCCTTGCGGGTCTCTTGGAGGAGAGGGCCGGTTGCCCCCGATCACCTGATGAAGATGACTCTTTTCGTGAGTCGCGCAAAGCGAAATCTGGGGCACCACGCCTGTGGATAACGGGGATATCGGGACTAAAGGTTTCGGCCCACGCTGTTGCCGTTCCGTTCTCCCCGTCCTACCTGCTGGAACGTGTCCGAATCCGCTGTAGCGGGACAAGAGGTTTTGGAGTCTGGGACAAGAGCTTTTGGAGCACTGCATTTCTAGCAAACAGCTAGTAGCGCTGTCTCGTCGAAGTTCACTGTACCGCCACCGTCCGCGATTTCTCCATCGCATCGGCTTCCCTCGCTAAAGAGGGTAACGAGCTTCACCGTGCCTTCGCCGTCCGCAAGCTCGACAATGGCAAAACCGCGTCGCTCGATCAGCGCGTAGGCGCGTTGAACCAGCCCCTCACCCTTACCAGCCACTTTCTTTTCCTCCGGTGATGATGAGTTCGCGCGCCTTGGTGGCGGTGCCGCTGATCCGGTAGGTTAGGTCGACCGGCTCGATATGGAAGGGGGCGAAGATGTCGCGTATCTCCGGCCGATCGTTGATCGACAGGATGAAGCGGCCTTGGATGGCGCCTAAGAGGTCTCTCAGCCGCTCATAATCGGCCGCTTCAAAGACGCCGGGACCATAGTCCTCCTCGCAGCCCCAGTAGGGCGGATCGAGATAGAAGAGCGCCCCCGGGCGGTCGTAGCGTCGGATCAGTTCGGCGTAGGGCAATCGCTCGATCGTCACCGAGGCGAGGCGCTCGTGGACGCTCTCCAGCATCGGCACCAGCTTGGTCAGGTCGAAGCGCGCCGCATTGGTCCTGGTCGTGCCGAAGCTGCGCCCGTCGACTTTGCCGCCGAACGCCGTGCGCTGGAGGTAGAGGAAGCGGGCCGCCCTCTCGAGATCGGTAAGCGTGGTCGGGTCGACCCGCATCAGCCGATCGAAGTCGGCACGGGTCGTCAACTGCCACTTCAGCACGTCCAGAAATTGCTGGAAGTGCCGCTGCAGGATGCGGAACAGGGTGGCGACGTCGGTCGAGATATCGTTGATGACCTCCACGGTCGGACGGCGCGAGCGGCGGAAGAAGACGCCGCCCATGCCGACGAAAGGCTCGGCGTAGAGGGTATGAGGCGTGGCCTCGATTAGTGCGGTAAGACGGCGGGCAAGGTTGCGCTTGCCGCCGAGATAGGGCGCCACCGGCAAAACCGGCGGTACGCGAACGAATTCTTGGGACTCCATTAGTGAATGAACCTTAGGGAGGTCTCCGCCGTGACGGCCGGGGAGACCGGAGGGCAGCCCGGGCTGCCTGAGGTGCGGGCCTCCACCCGCGGTGAGGAGCGTTGGCGCGCTCCTTATCCTCCTCGTTAGGCGCCGACCTACGTCGCCGGCGCCTCCGGAAAGACGATATCGGCGGCGGACCCGCCCTTCGCCAGCATGGCTTCGACCTCGGCCGGCAACTCACGCAGCGCCTTCCGGTGTTCGGCCCACAGCTTGCGCTTGGCGGCGGTCACCGCGTCGGGGAGCTGGGTATAATCGCTGGCCGCAAGAAGGGCGTCGCGGCGCCGGCGCACCGAGGCAATCACCTCATCGTTGCTCAGCGCAGGTTGCTCGCCCAGCTCGGGCTGGCCGTCGGCGCCGGGCACGATCGCGAAGCCCTTCGCCTGGCCAGCCATCAGCTCGGAGTGGCGCTCCGAGGTGACCGGCACGGCGTCGGCCGGCAGCAGGGTGTCCGGGTTGGCCACTGACTTCATCGGCGGGTCGGCCTCGACCGCATCGACGTGGCTGGTGAAGGAGGTACGGTCGATCGTGACGACTTGCCCCGCATCCTCTGCGTTCTCCTCCGCTTCCCGCTTCGCAGCGCGATAGTTGGCGGCGTCGGCGGCGTTGGCGCTCTTGCGAGCCGTCGCCAACGCCTCCTCGTCGATCACCTGCAACTCGCGTGGGCCAGTCAGCGCGTCGTCGAAGAACCCGCGACGCGAGGGAGAATAGAAAATCATCACTTCCACCTTCCGATTGCAAACCATTCGAATCCTTCAATCGTCCTGTCACCCGTGCCGCCCGGAAACTGCAGGTAGACGCTGAAGTAGCCGGTCGACTTTGTGACGCGCTGCGTGAGCGTGTCTCTTACCGAACTGCCGTTCAGATTGATGGGCGTCAGCACCAGCGCATATTCTTCATCGAGAAAGCTCGTCGGCAGCGTGATGCCGACCAACTGGTCGCCGGAGTAGAAACCCTGCGCGGTGCCCCATTGCAGCAGGACACCACCCACCAAAAAGGAGTACTTCGAAGCTCGGTTTTGGCCCTGGATGCCATCAAGGCCTAGCGGAGTTACCGCCCTTGCATCGGAGTACCCTTCGAGGATGTCCGAATAAGTCGCGCCGGTCACAGACAGAACCCGGTCTGTGTCCAGCGCGCCGCCACCGGTCACCAGTCCCCCTCCGATCACTCTCCGGGTGGCCGAAATCTTGGAACCCAGGGCTGCTCGCAGGCCAAGAGGGGTGATCGCCTTGCTGTCATCGTCACCGGCGAAAACTTCCACCGAACTTGCCTTCTGGACAGTCAGGGTGCGGTCAGCGTCGAGGGCACCGCCGCCAGTGACCAAACCACCGCCGACAACCTGCCGGTTGCTCGGAACCCGGGATGCGAGGACAGTGGCCATTGCGGCAGGGGTGACCGCCTTGTCGTTGCTTTCTCCGATGGCGACATCGGCGGCAGTAGCCTTCGGAACGGTCACCGTGATGTCGGCAATCAGCTGGCCACCACCAGTGGCGAGGCCGGCCGTAAGCACCCGGCGGGTGGTCGGCACGGACCCATCGCCGGTCCCGACAACACCCTCGATCAGTTCCATGACCGCCGCTCTGACTTGGGTCGGATCAGCCTTTTGCGGTGCAATTCCGGCAAAGGTCAGCAGCTCGATCAGGTTTTCCTGGATGTCGTTGAGCCAGGCGGCGCTGACGACCGTCGCGCGCTGGCCGATCTGCGGATTGCCTTCACTAAATTTGCCGTCGATGGCGCCGGCGCTGTCGATGCGATGCATGCTTATTGATCCTTAGGCGGTCGTGAAGTCGAACCAGAGCAAGGGCTCGGGATCGACCGGGTAAGAGAAGATGACGGTGCTGTGCGCTGGCCGGGCACGGCCGATCAGGCATTCGAGATCGATGGCGCCGAACGTGCGGAGACGGTCGCCGGCATAGGCCCCGGCCGCGAAAAGCTGATCGGGCGTGCTAGAGAAGACCTCGACCAGGAAGGTGTGTCGCCACTCCTCCCCCTGAACTTCGTCGCCGGCGGCGCTGCCAGCGACGAAGGGTGAGAATTCGTGGATCTCGACCTCGTAACCGGCAGAGTGCGCCAGCTCGACGAAGAATGCCGGCGTCTGCCCGCCTTGCCCGGCGACCTTGGCCGCGACGGCGCTCCGCCGTTCGCGCACCGATTCGGCGATCGGGCGGCACGGGTCAGGCAGGCCAGCCAGCCGTTCCCACTCGGGCAGCAGCTCCAGCGCGTTGCGCGGGTCGGCCTCCTCGAGGAGATCGAAGCCGCGGCGGTCGACCCGCGCGAACTCGGCCGCCAGGCCACCGAGGAGGCGGCCGAGCCACGTGTCGGGCTCGCGCGGCCAGGCGCGGCCGGGCGGCAGCAGCTGACCGAGCTGAGTGCCATATTCGGCTTCGGTGCGCCTCAGGCCCACGTGACCTCGCCCAGGACGTAAATCGAGCCGATCGGCGCGACAACGTTGGCGGCCGGGACCTGAAGAACATGGTCGCTTTCGCCCGCGGCCGTGCTGATCGCCTCGCGAATGTGGCTGACGAGAACCGTGCCACCGGGCTCGGCTTCGCGGAAAAGCAGATCCTTCAGCTCGGCGACGATTGCCGCTCGCACCTCCGCCGTCGGCGGCGAGGCAAGAATCGTGAGGTCGAGCGGGATCGGCGCCGGGGCGATGACCGTGACTTCGGCCGTCACGGGTCGGCGCTCATCGAGATAGGCGCTCACAGCGTCGACGTCGGCAGGCGTGGGAATCATGTCGGCGCGGTCGTCCATGACGAAGGCGACGGTGACGGTCCCTGGCCCCAGCTGCATCGGATAGACCCAGGCGCGGGTGACTTCCGCCACCTCCAGAGCCCAGCGTCGATAATCGGCGATGTTGCCGCCATGCGGAGGTTGTCGGATGCGATCCAGCAGGCGCCGGCGCAAAGCCTCGTCGGCTTCCTCCTCGGCACCGCCGACGATGCCCGGCGCCGACACGAGGGCGGAGGCATTCACCCCGGGGACCGGAGAGGCGAAGGTTAGCCGCTGCCCCGCAGCCGCGTTGCCGTCGATGCCGGCAGCGATCGCGACGACCGGCAAGCTGGCGGCGCCGGCAGCAACAATCTTGGCCGCGGTGCTGCGATACTCAGCGCCATCCGACCGCACGAGGACAGTGCCGGCCGGGACCAGCGCTCCATCGACCCCGGTGATCGCAACCGGTCCATCGGCCGCCAGAGCCGCCTTGCGCCGAACCCCCCAGATCGCGGCCCACCGCCCCAGCTGCTCGGCTTCGGCCGTGTCCGGAAAAAGCTGCCGGGAACACCACTCGAGAAACCCATACAGGCCATTGGTCGCGGCGGCATGGACCCGGCCGAGCACGTTGAGGACAGAGCGGCGAAGGCGGCTGTCGGCGCCCGGCAGGCGTGCGTCGAAGTCGCCCGAAACGCGGTCGATCAGTTGGCTGAGGGTCGGACGGTTAAACGGCACGCGATGTCATTCCTGAAGCTGTGGCCTCCCACACGAAGTCGAAGCGAAGGCGGCCTGGGCCGGACGGGCGGCGGATCTGAACGCCGAGCGCCAGCGTCTGCTCGCCCTGGGCCTCGGCGATGACGTCGACCTCGGCGGCAATTCCGTCGGCGATAAGCCAGGAGAGTGCCTCGGCCGCGTAGCTGCGGGCGTGATCGAGCACTGACGACAGGCGCTTCTCGCGGGCCAGCAGCCACAGGCGCGAGCCGATCGCGTCCCCGGGTTCGACGGGCAGGGCATCGCCCCACCATCCGCGGCGATCGCCGCCGTCCGGTACCGGATCGTCGTCGCGAGCACGGGCATCGGTGAAGAGCGAGACGATCACGGCCGTCCGAAGGCCCTCGTCAGTGGCGAGCGCTGCTCCGTCGAGCGAGACGTCGGCGGCGAGCGCTTGGTTGTCCCAGAAGAGCGCGAGGTCGCTCATGCCGCCTTCACCTTGGCACTTCCCGCGGTGATCACGCCGTTGGCGACCGGGTCGCCAACCCGGGCGACGGCCTTGCCCCCCGCGCCGCCGAGGTCGACCGCCGGCGCCTCGACGGTCACCTTGGCAGCCGACTTGACGAGCAGTTCGCCTTCAGCCTCGACGGTGACCTTCTTGGGCGACCTGATCTCGATCCCGTCCCGCGTCAGGACGATCTGCTGTTCCTGATCATCATAGACGGCGACCTCGCCGGGCTTGAGGCCCTTGATCCGATAGCGGCGATCGCCGACCGCCACGACCAGGCCGTGACTTCTGAGACCGCCGACGAACACCACCGCCGCCTCTGCGCCCGCCAGCGGCACCGAGGTAAAGCCGTAATCCTGCAGCCGCTCCACGTTATCGTGGATCTCGTCGGCGAGGCCTTCGATCTGGAGCGACTGGATGCCGGTCGAATCGTCGATTGCGGACAGGATTGCCCGGCCGACCATGTTCTGGATGCTGCGGCGCATGCGGGCAGCCACCGGATTGTTCATTCCGGCTTCCCCTTCCTGGCATCCTTTTCCTGCTCGCGCTTCGACTTGCGCGACGTCTTCTTGATCTTCGAGGACTCGGCCTCTTCCGGTACCGCCAGCTGGCTGTAGCTTTCCGGCCGCACCAGGCGCAGTTCGGCCCGACGACCGCCTTCGTCGAGGACCAGGCGAAGCCCGGCGACCATCAGCTTATCATCGATCCATGCCGCCGGCGCTTCGAGGTCGACCGCGTCTTCAAGCGCCCACAGGGCTCCGTCCTCGCGTCGCCAGCCGGTCAGCTCAACGATCGCCTGCTGCGCCTTGGCCGCGCGCACCGTTGCCTCCCACTGGGCGCGCTGCTTCAGAGTCGCGGCGTCGACCTGATCTTCCGCCACCACGATCAGCGGCCGGTACCGACGCACGGCCGGGTCCTTGGCTTCCGCCTTCGGGCTGGCGGCAGCCTTGCCGTGCACCTCATCGTCGCCGGCTGACTGACCCTTGAGCAGATATTGGCTGAAGCGATCCGCAACGTCGTGCGTCCCGTCGATCGACAGGCAGTTGCGTCCCTGGATCAGCTTGACCGGGGCGCCCTTTGGCGCGGCATTGGTCAGCGCAACCGATCCATCCGATCGGGCGATCGGGAGCAATGCGCGATGCTGCGCCATGCGGGTGATGGCTTCCCAGACCGTCTCGCCCTGCTGGATCGCAAAGCGGCGCAGCGCTGCGCCGGCCTTGCCCTCGACCGTCACCTTGATTCCGAACGGCTTCGCCAGTTCGGCCGCGATCGTCGCGATCGACTGGCCGCGCCAGCTGCCGGGCGAGGCCACCGCCGAGCAGTCGATCAGGTCCGCCGTCTTCGAGCGGCCCGACACCGTGATGCCGTGGCTTTCGCCAGCGAGGCGGCCTCCAAGTCGGTCGGTGTAACCGGTCAGCAGCGTCTCACCGCCCACGAGGACTTCGCATGCCGCGTCCGCCTCCAGTTCCCAGTAAGCGTCCTGCTCGGGATCGCGCCGGGTGACGCCGAGACTGAAGGACGCCGCGCCCTGATCGAGGTCGAGCTGGATGTCGATCGAGGTCCAGCCACCGAAGCGGCGACCGCCAAGCTTCAGCTCGACCGCGTCGGATGCAGGAATGGCTGCCTCAACCATTGCCAAGAGCTCCGCTTGCGCGGCCGGCCATCGTCCGGACCAGCAAGGGATCGCCCCCAGGCACGAAGCCGGGGTGGATGATGGCGTTGCGCTCGGCCAACTCGTCGGCGCGATCGAGCACCTCTCCGCTGCCACCATGCAGGCGCTGGCTGATGACCAGGGCCGGCTCGGTCACCAGCGGCGCGTAGCGATACAGGCGCTCGAGTGAGCCGCCGCGCGCCGTGATGTCGCGGATCAGGATCAGGCGAAGGGTGTCGAGGCGGTCGGCAACCACGTCGGCGCCGGTGTCGGCCGCAGCGATCGCTAGATCGTCGATCTCGCCGGCGAGGGCGTCGCGGAGCGTGATCGCCTCGTCATAGGACGGGAAGCGGATCTGGCTCGCCGCCCGCACTGCCTCGGCAACGGCCACCGCACCGACCAGCTGAGAGAAGGCGGCAGCGTTCGCCTGCTCGCGCCGACGCGCCGGCGTGGCGGCGATCGCCGGCGGGATCCCACTTCCCGGGGAAGTCATGATGCGCCGGAGCGCCCGCACCCGCGCCGAAGGTGTGGCGGCGAGGCCGGCGACCGCCATGATCAGGCCGACAACGGCATGACCAAGCGACAGGGGCGAGCGGACCAGCGCAATGGCGCCGAACGGAAGCAGCGACAATCCGCTCTCGAAGGTGCGCAGCGCGATGCCTGCGCCTCCTAGGAAGGAGGCGGCGGACGTCGCGAGCTCGACCAGGCGCCGGACATCCAGCGCGGCTGCATTCTCGACGAAGGCCGGGAAGCCAGCCACGGCGAACTGCTGGGCGAAGTCGGTGGGAGCGTCGGCCTGGACGCGATCGGCCGCGGCGATCGCCGCGTCGACCGTGTCCTCGGCAACCGCCGCCGTGACCGGCTCGCCGGCGTCGACGAAGGTGAGGCTGAAGAAGGCAGCGCCCAGCTCGGCCGTGCTCTCGCGGACGCGCCATTCGGTGCACACGACCTTGAGCTCGCCGAGGAACGGGTGGACGAGCGTGGCGGCGCCGGTCGCATCGCAGGCCTGCTCAAGGGCATCTCGGCGGCTGGCATAGTCCTGGCCGCCGACGATAACGGCCTCGATCGACCAGCGGCGCGCCTTGCGGCCGAGATCCTCGAACCACGGCTTATCGCGTTCCGGATATTCGTGAAGCTCGCCCCGGCGGCCGCCCTCGCGCTCGTGATTCTGGATCCCGAAAGGCACACCGCGGAAGCTCCCCGGGCGGAGGGTATCGGCCAAGGCCATCTCAGCCTCCCAGCGGCAGCGCGCCGCGATTCACCGAGACGCTGGTCGCGCCATTGGACGCCATACGCGTCGGCTTGGCGGTCGTGCCGCGATCGGTCTTGACGTTGAGGTCGATGGCGACCCGGCTTTCAGAGGACTGCCGAAGCACCAGCGGCTGCTGCCGCATCGCCGGGCCGAAGGCGGCGGTTCGAGGCGAGCGCGCTCCTGGACCGCGACGATCGGCGCCGACCGGCGCGGCCGAGCCGAGCCGCCCCGGTGCTGCCCACGCCGGTCGCCGAGGCACGAACGCCGGCGCCGGCCGACCGCCGCGAAGCAGGGCGCCACCACTCCCGGGCGCAGCTGGACGTCCGGCAGGAGCGCCTGGCGCGGGGGCGCCCCCGCTGAAGAGGTTGCCGACCAGCTTGATCGCGAACGATGCGCCGGAGAAGATCCCGCGCAGCCAGACGGGAAGCGAAGCCCAGATCGCCGGCCCGGCAGCGGCGAAGGTCTTCTTGATCGCCGTCCACATGGTGGCGAACTTGTCGCTGATCGTTCCCCAGTTCTGCCACAGCTTGACGGCGCCGAAGGCGAGGATCCCGACAATAGCGACAATTGCCCAGATCGGCGCACCGGCGATGCTCACCAGTCCGAGCGCGGTAGCCAGACCGTAGAGCGACAGCGCAATCTTTCCGATAACCAGCGCGATCACTACGTTAAAGATGCCGAAGGTACTTTGAACTGCGGCAAAGAAACTACCGATCAGCGCCAAGGCAGAGCCGATGCCCTTCAGGGCGTTCCAGACCCTGTTCCAGTCGATCGCCATCAGCTTGTTGGCCAAGTCCACGAGAAAGCGACTTGTCTCCTGGGCCCAGCGCTTCAGCGTGCCGTTTGCGGCAAGGACGTTGATCCGATCGAGGAGCTGCTGAAGGCGCCCTTTCACAAGATCGAAGAAGCCGGCTGCACCGACATCGAGCTGAAAATTGGTCAGCTTGTCTTTGATATTTCCCAGAATGCCGCCCAGCGTCCTGGACTGCCGATCCATCATGTTGCCGAAGCGCTCGTCTGCGATCGAGGTGATTGCCCGCTGGATCTCGAGAGCATTCTTTTTGACGGTTTTGGTGATTTCCTTGCCGTTGCGATTGTAGGTCAGCGCCACGTTGTCGCCGCTCTGCTTGGCCTTGATCTGAAATTCTTTGAGGCGCTCGAATTCCCCCATCTGCGCATCGGCGAGGGCTTCCACGACCTGCATCAGGTCCTTGCCGGTGCCAGCTGCAAGGTTGCCAAGGCTTTGCAATACGCCGCCGGTCGGCTCGACGCCGTAAGCACGAAGGGCCACGAACGCATCCATGACCTGGCCGATCTCGTACGGCGTCGTCTCGGCGAATTTCTTCGCCCACGACATCGCTTGCTTGGCTTTATCGGCGCTGCCCTCGGTCCCCTCCAGGATGACCTGGAAGCGCTCGAAATCCATGCTCGTCTTGATGATGCCGGCTCCGAAGGCGGCGATGCCGGCGCCGGCGGCGCCCACCCCGGTGCCGATCGCGGTCCCGATGAAGCTCCCCACCCTTCCAGCCGTGCGGCCGAGGCGATCCATCATCCGATCGAGCCTGGCGACGTCGCGTTCGCCGGTCGTCACCATGCCGCGGATGGCGCTGCGAATTCGCCGGACTGGGCTGGTCACCCTTTCCGTCAGCGAGATCAGCAGCGACAGCCTAAGCACTAGCTTGTTCCTTAGCGATGCGGGCCGCCTGGGTGGCCCAGAAGTGAAGGTCGCGGTCGTCGAACTCCCACAGTTCGGCCGCCGCAAAATGGAAGGTGACGGCTAGGTCTCCGAAGATGTCAGCCCAATCTTCCGGCCACTCGGCAAAAAACTTTCCATCTTCTCGATGGCGGCGGTGACGTCTTCGAATTCCATCTCGTCGACCTCGGCCGCGGTCAGCCCGGTCGATCGCGCCAACAGGTGCAGGCCCATGTCGACCTCGTTGGAAGGCGCCCCACGGAGGTCCTTGCCCTTGAGGCGGCGGAAGGTCAGTTCGTTGATTTCTTCCGTCCGCTCCTCACCGCCGGCCGCTTTGAGGCGACGGACGAGCGGCGTCGTCAGCTTGAAGGGCTCGATGTCCCCGCTCACGACAACAGCTCCTCGGCCGGCGGCCCCATGATGGTGAGCTTGCACTTGCCGTCGTTGACGCTCGGCGTTTCGCTGGAATAGCCGTGCCCGATCACGAACACCTGGCCGGTGTCCGCTTCGAACGTCACGGTGGCATCGTCGAAGTTGAGCGCGGAGATCGACAGCCCCGGGGTGACGATGACCTCGCATTCCATCTTGGACGGGCTCGACTTCTCGCTGAAGAAGCCGGCGCGGCCGTCCGCCTCGACGGAATCGCGGGTGATGCCGCCCAGTTCGAGCGTCGCCTTCGGCGCAGTGATCATCTCCTGACCGTTCACGCGGATGCGCGCCTGGCCCATGACCTTGTTGGGATTCGCCACTCTTTCTCTCCTTTTATTGGCGTCTCAGCGGCCGTTCAGAGCCGGAACTCGACGCGGCCGGCGAACACCCGGAACTGGTTGACGATGTTGGGCGGGACCAAGGCGTCGATCCGGCTCGGGTCGTTCGGATTGCGCTCGACCACCAAGTCGGCCTTGAACTGGTCGATGTCCTCGACGAGCCCGGCGTCTTCGAGGTCGCGGAACAACGCGATCAGCTCGGCGCGGACGTCCTTAGGCCGTGCGATCGCCTGACCTGGCGCAACCCGTGCATTGTCGCTCGCCAACTTGCATCGGCTGAAGCGCTGGGCGATCCGGCTGCGCACTGCGAGGCGGACACGGAACAGGGTCAGCGGCGTGTTGACGTCGAGGAAGCTGATGTCCTCGAGGTTCTGGGCGTTGACCTGATAGGTCGTGATCGCCCGCTCGATGACGACCTGGCCGCCGACCTCGGTGCCGAGGGTGGAGATGCCATCGCGAAGAAGCGCCTCCCGCTCGACCTGGCTGAAGCGATCGACGATCCGCGGCGCCAGGATGCCGGGCAGCGGCAGCGTCTGGAACGGCCGCGCCGGGTCGATCGAGCCGTGATAGGCGATCTGCGCGCCATAAGCCGCGGCGATGCACCAGCTGGGGTTGGGGATGCCCTTCTGCCCGGCCACCGACACGAACTTGCCGTTGCGGGCAGCACCGAAGGCGGCGAGGCTGCCGACGGTTCCGCGCAGGGCACCGTAGGCCATGCCCTCGATCATCCGCATCGGGCCGGAACGCGCCTCGAGCTCGGCATCCACCGCATTCAGGGCTGCGGCGCTGACGAACGGCAGGATGATCGTCTGGAAGGCGGTGTCGGCGATCGCCGCGAAGACGGTGGCGATATCGGGATCACCCGCGCCGGCGACGCCCACCGCGACGACGATGCCGACACCCGCCGGCAGCAGCTCGCCCTGGTAATGATTGACGCGGATGTCGACGTCGTTGCCGATCGTGCCCTTGTGGCGGAAGGTAAGCGTCACGACCGCGGCGTCGGCGGCGGCGGTGACCGGCAGGTCCGCCTTGGCGTTGATGGCCGCGGCGATCGCGGTCGCGATCTGGTTGGCGGTCTGGCCCAGCGCGACGGCGACAGGCACGGCAACGCCCGTCACCATCAGCGCGAGCGTTCCTGCCCCGGTGGCCGGGCCGGTTACCGTGATGGTGTGGGTCGCGGCGGTGCCGGCGTTGAGGTCATCAAGCGCGATCGCCCACAGTTCGGTGCGATCGTTGACCGCCTTTGCGGCGGCACACATGGCTGCGAGCTGCGAGCCGCGGCCGAACGCAGGCACCGCCTCGGCGGCGCGGATGATCCGCACCGGGGTCAGCGCCGGCGCCGCGCCGGTGGCAAGGCGCTGGCCGATGACCAGGATCTTCGTCTCGGCAGGCGGCAGACCGGCGGTCGCGCGGCTGCTGTCGAACTCGACGTAGCTGCCCGGGACACGGACATCGAGCGGGATGGCGGCAAAGCTGATCATGCGTCAGGCGTCCTTCTTCTCGGCGGCGCGGTGCACGACGATGTCGCCGTCGTCCTCGCGCCGCTGCCAATGGGGTGACCAAGTCACCGGGGTCTTGGGTTCGAGCAGCCGCCCGTCTTCGTGGCGGACGCGGCGGTCGGCCGCCGGGCTGATCAAGCGTTCATCGTTCATGGCGTCGTCGTCTCCAGGGTGACGTGATCGGTCGCGTCGGCCGTTGCATCGGCCGGCAAGGGCAGGAGGACGTTGCCGAAGGGCGGAACGTCCCAGTTGGCGTGGAAAGCTTCGAAGTCGGGCAGCGCGCCCGGCTCGCGATCGACGCCGAACAGCATGCAGTCGGTCGTGAGCTCGATCGCGAGCATCGAGACCTTGCGGGCCTTCGCTGCGTCGAGTCGATTGACGACGCGCAGCGCGCGCACCTCGATCGAGCCGATGTCGAGGCCTAGCTCGCTGCCGGCAAGGATGGTGATGGCGTCTTCGGCTAGTTGAAAACTGCCAGGCTCGCCGGTGCCCGGCCCGCCGTGGCGGGTGGCGGTTTCGTTTCTGGCATTCTCGGCCATGACGACCAAGCCGAAGGTGAAGCGCAACACCGGCTGCGCGGGCGAGCCTCCGACCTTGCTGGCGCCCGCGAACACCACCCACGCGGCGGGTGCGTTTAACACCGCCTTGTCTTGGAGGTACTGGCTCCAATCCTCGGGGAAGGTTTCCAGCGTCCGGTACTTGTAGCCGAGCGCGTCGCCGTCACCGTAGGCCTTCAGCTCGGCCAGGATCGCGTTCTCGATCGCGCCGATCATGGCAGCATCTCGGCAAGATAGTCTTCGGCCTGGGCGAGGATCTCGGCCTCGCCATCGCGCGACACGCCGAGGAACGGGCGCGCGGGAATCACCACTTCCTCCGGCGAGCGGAAGCCGAGGCCGCCCGGCAGCCTGAAACGAAGCGGGCCGGATCCGCCGCGGATGGTCGAGCCGTCCTGATGGACGCCGGCGTAGATCAGGTTGGTACCGACCTCGACTTCGTCGCGGCCGCGGACGTTGTGGGTCATCGACTGGCGCAGCCGGGCCGACGCGGTGAGCGTCTTGCCACCCTCTTCGCGGGCACGGATGCTGGGCGCCCAACGCCCGCCGTCCGGCGCCGTCTCGGTCTGGAAGCGCTCCTCGATATCGCCCTCGACCGCCTGGCCGATGCGGCTCATCAGCGGGCTGGTGTCGACCATGCGCCGCTCCAGGCGGCCGAAGATCGCCTCGAGCCGCGGGAGATCGCGGGCGGAGAGCTGAAGGCCAGCCATCAGAAACCGACCATCTTGTCGCGGCCGAAGACGCGCTTGCCGCCGTCGACGACGATCGCGCCCTCGCGCGCCGGCTGCTCGCGGCTTCCGGCATCGATCTTGAGGGTGCCTGAAGCGATCTTTTCGAGCGTGCGGGTGGCGGCGGCCGCGGCCTTGTCGACGCCCTCGGGCGGCGTGCCCTTGGCCTGCCACAGGAACTGGCGAGCGAGCGCGCAGGTCAGCTCGACCAGGATCGCCGGGACCGTCGTCAGCGGCAGCTGGTAGATGGCGGCAAGGTAGGAATCGATCACGCCGGTTGCGCGATCGCAGGCGGCTTCGATGCGAGCGACGTCCGCGGTGCCGGCGCCATCGTCGTCAGTCAGCTGGACGAGCTCACGCTCCTCCACGCGCTGAAGCAGATCGGACAAGGCGGCATAGGCAGGCATTGGACGGCTGAAGCTCCCCCACATGCCTGCTGACTGAAGGTCCCGGCCGGCGCAGGCGCGACCGGCCGGGATGGTTCAGGGTGCGAGCCTCAGCGGCCCTTGCCCTTGGTCGACGTCGATTTCCCCGCGACGCCGTCCGTCTCGGCCGAGGCGGAGGAGGAAGTGTCCCCGCCCTGGCCGGTGCCCTCGCTCGAGGAGGTATCGGCCGCCGCCGCGGGATCCATGTTTGCAGGCGTCCCGTCCGCTCCCGGAGCGGCGACCGCGAGCGCCGCCTTGGCGGCCTCGAGCTGCTTATTGAGTTCGGCGATCGTCGCGACGTGCTCGGCGTTGCGGAGATCTCGCTCGGTCAGCTGGCCCTTGAGTTCGCTAACCTGCTTGTCGAGTTGGTCGATGGAGACGAGGTGATCCCTCACCTCAGTTCTCAGCTCGGCAATCTGGCGCTCGGCATTCCGCTGACTGGCTGCTGCACCGAAAGACAGGGCGCCGGCATGATCGAGGACGCCATCGCGCTCTTCGCGGGTGATGATCGGCACGAAGCCTTCCCCGTCTGCCGATCCCTCGACGACGAGGCGCGGCTCGGTGGCGAGCGCCTCGAATTGCTCCTCGTCCAGATCTTCGGCGAAGATCTCGCTCGGCTGCGCGCCGAACAGGTGACCGGAGCGGCGGAAAGGACCGCCTGGCGCCCTGACGCGGACGAGCGACAGTGCGGCCAGCGCCGGAATGCAGATCAGGCGAGCCACGACGAGGTCTCCAGGTCGGCGGTGTTGACGAACGGGTTCGCAGCGCCGGCAGCATCCGTCTGGTTGATGACGATGCGCCGGCCCTGCTCGTCGTTGTTCGGCGAGACCAGGAGGAGGTCCGGCCGAATGCCGAGCGGGCGACCGCCGTCGCGCTTGAGGCTCATCATCGCCGCCCGCGCCGCGGCATAATTGGCCGCGGTGAGCGGCTGCCGCGAGCAGTAGGCGAACTGCCAGAAGCCGTAGCCGACGTTCATCCGGCCATCGACGCCGTAGAGGAATTCCTTCTTGTGGAAGACGTTCGGATCGTCGGGATTGTCCATCGCGACGAAGTCGAAAGCCCGGCGCTCCTGATGGATGATCGGCTTGATCGCCCGCTTCGTGCTCAGCAGGAACCAAGGGTCGCCGGGACCATCCTGGTAATTGCTGACCGAGGTGACGTTGCCATTGGCGTCGAGCACCGGGTGGTCGGTGTCGAAGAAATACTGGCCGTCATAGCAGACGGTCTGATTGCCGTTCCGCAGCGCGTCGAAGACAAGCACCGACGGGAACGCCCGGGTCTCCATCCCCATCTCCTGGAAGAGCGGGGTGTAGATGCCGAGGTTGTCATCCTCGACGTCGTCGCGGTCCACACCGATGGTGTTTTCGTAGGGCTTGTTCTTGATCGCGTAATCGGACTGGCTGATGTTGTTGATGACGCGATCGCCGAGCCACTCGCGCATGGACGGCAGCTTGCCCAGCCAGCCGTATTCGTTCTTGCCGGTGGTCGACGTGATCTTGGTGGCGATGCGCTCGTGGCCGGGCGCGGCCATGCCGAGCCCGCCCGCGAATGCGGCACTGAAGGCAGTCTTCAGCGTCTTCAGGTTTCCGCTATTGATTTTCATGGTAGCTGCTGTCCCCCCTGGAGGTTCAGATCCGGACCCAGACGCCCACGGCGTCCACGTCCTCGATCTTGCCGGCGATGGAGCGGGTTCCGCCGCCGTTGGTCTTGGCGACGGTCTGATCGTCGACGATGTAGCAATCGTCTCCGATCTCGGCCCGAGTGATGGCGTCCGCGGCTGCGCTGTTGGCGAAGCGGAAGGAGCCTCGCTCGGTCTCGATGCGCTGCGCGCCGGCGATGCCGCCGAGGTTGTCGACCAGTTCCTTCGCCCGGCCGCGAGCGACCAGGTTGAGCGCCGTCGAACCCGGCTGCGCATTGCCGGCAGCATCGAGCGCGACGAGCGCGCCAGCGAAGATCTTCACGTTGGCCTTGACCGGGTCATTGTTGACCAGGCCTTCCCGGCGCGGCGTGTCGCGGTCGGCGGCGAGCGCAACCATCAGGCGTTTTCCTTCTTCTTCTGGGCGAGGAAGTCCTCGGGGCTGATACCGGTGACCGAGCAGATCGCCTGGTCGTCTTCGGTGAGGCGATCGGCGCTGGCTACATCGCGGCCTTCCAGCGATGCATCCGCGCCCGGGGTGAGGATGCTGGGCGAGTTGGTGACCAGCGCCTTGAAGGCGGGCAGATCCTTCTTCGCGGCGGCGAGATAGAAGTCCCGGTTCGCAGGAGCGACCTTGCCGCCAGCGATAGCGTCGTCGACGGCTGCCGTGGCCTGCGCCTCCTCGATGCCCGTGAGCTTGGTGAGCGCGGCCTGGTGCGTTTCGATCGGCACGAACTTGGCCGGGTCGATCACGCCCTTCTTGAGCTCGGTGGCGGCGGTCGCCAGCTCCTCGACGCTCGCCGTCTCGGCGGCACCGAGCGCAAGGGCGATCGGCTTGAGGTCGGCGGGCCGCTGGGCGAAGTCGGCCGCAGCAGTGGCGACCTCCTCGGCGGTGGCACCTTCGCCCAGCTGCAGCGCAGCCGCGATCGGCTGGACACTGGCGAGGGCGGTGGAAGTCTTGAGGTCGGCGATCGCGCTGACGATCGCGTCCTCGTCGGCGCCGGCCGCGAGGCCGAGCGCGCTGATGATCTTATCCATGGACGCAGGTTCTCCGTGCAGGTCCGCCGCCGCGACGGCCTGCAATTCAAGAGCGGGGGTGTTGGTGAGGGCGGCGTTGAAGATGCGGGTCACCCGGCGCGTGGCTTTGTCGAAGCCGAACCAGGGCGAGATGTAGCGGTAGGTGCGCTCGCGCAGCTGCTGGCGCGCGGTGCCGGTCCATTCGACGTCGGCGTAGATGCCATCGGCCTCGGCCGAGAGGCCCTTGACCCAGCCGGCCGCCGGCGCGGTGCCGGCGACCTTGGGCGCTCTCTCGGACTGGTGATCGTAGTCGATCATCATGTCGGTTGCGCCGAGACGGGCCTGGGTGGCGTCGATGACAGCCTGGGCGTGCGCCTGGTCTTCGATGATCCAGGCGGCGCGATCGTCGCGCGGCTTTGCGGCCTTGCCGATCGGGAAGAGCAGAATGCGGTTAGGCGCACGGCCGTCGTCGACGGGCACGTCGGCGATTGCCGCCTGAGCCTGAAGTTCGACCACCTTTGCCACGTTCTGCCCTTCCCTTCTCACCAGCGTCGTCAGGCAAGAGCCCGGCGGAAGTCAGCTTGATAAGAGAGGGCGAGCTAAGGCTTTCCCTGACATATGTCAGGGGTGGGAGGAGGTCATCAGAATCGGTTGAGAGCCCTCTTATGGGCGGCTGAGGGACGCCTTGCCAAGGCCGGCGTTGCAGTGGCGTCCCGGCGGGATTATATCGGCCGCAATCCGTGCACGTTTCGGACGTTCGCTTGGCGCTCGCACATCAGGCCGCACGGACCCCCTACCTCCGCCGCAATGTCTGAATGACGACCGCTCGGCTCCTCACCTCGAGCGCGCCGACGTAGGCGACCCCGTCGACCTCGGCGCGGAAGTGGAAGCGCGTGCCACGGCGCGTGACGAAGGGATCGCCGCGGCTGATGTCGCTTGCCGCCAGCAGTATCCGTTCGGCCTTCCTGAGATCGCCCGGCTGCAGGGCGCGGGCCGGATCCCGGTCATTGCCGTGCCGGGCCAGCGCATGGGCGAGATTGCTCGCATCGATCGCCAGCACGTGATCGTCGGCCTTCACGCCGAGCTTGCCCAGCGCCGTTGCCAGGCGCGACGGCAGCCGGCCCAGCGGTTGCATCGGCAGCTGCTGCGCCTTCCCGCGGAGCGCTTCGTCGACGTAGCGCTCGATCAGACCGCCGGCCGGCGGGCTCCAGGCATGATGGCCATCGCGGGCGACCTTCAGCGCGGCTTGCGCGCTCATCGGTTCGAAGCGCCAGCCCGCCCTGCTGATCTCGACCATGGCCGCGCGATCGCCGACGATGCGGATGTAGCGGCGGGCGAGCAGCTGCTCGCCATTGGCCGACTGGACCCAGGCGGTGCGGATCATGTCCGGCTCGATGATCGACCGGCCGACGTCGCGCAGGAGCGGCCGCGCATCATCGCCCTCGATCACCCGCCCGGGCGCGACGCGCTTGCCCCCGGCCGAGCGGATCCAGGCCGGGCCGATCGCGAGGGGAAAGCCGCCACGATCGAAGATGACCCGGCGCTGTTCGGCTTCAGGCGCCTGAACGTCGACGCCCAGCGCGCCGAGAAACGCGTCGGCTGCCTTGGCGTCGATCGCCGTGGTCTCCCCCGTGGCGATCGGCCGGGTGGTGAGGGTGTCGAGGTAGGCCCGGCCGACGTTGAAGCTGAAGCCCGGGTCGATCCCCTCCTCGATCCTGCTGACCTCGCCCGATCGCGGATTGACGTAGGGCGAGACGGGAAATTGCGGCGGGCTGTCCGTCACCTCCCAGCCGCGCCGCTCCATCATCCCGCGACTGACCGGCTGGGTCGTGCAGCGGCAGTTCCAGCCGCAGGGCGGATAGTGCGTTTCCCACCACGGATCGTCGATCGGCCGGATGACGCCATCCCAAGCCTGATGCTCCGGTCGGACGCGACTGTCGCCGACCGTCACGTAACGGAGGAAGGGGAAGCCCTTCTTGTTGCGCTGCAGCCGCTCCCATCGACCGGCGGCGTAGGCTGAGCGTAGATTGACCTCGAAGATGGTGCGCAATCGCCGGGCAGAGCCGAGCTGAGCATCGACCAGCTCGCCGGTCAGGGGATCGCGCAGCGTCCGCCGCCCCCACCATCCCTTTTTCTCGAGGAGAGGCTGAAGCCCACGGCGGAAGTCGGCCAGGGTCGTGCCGTCGTCGATCGCCTTGTCGAGCGCGGCGCGGATGTCCTCGAGAATGTCGAAGCCGGCCGACTTGGCGACGGTGAAGGCCTTGGCGTGCTCCTCCTGCCAGACGTCCTGCCAGGCGAAGCTCTTGGTCAGCCCCTTCTCGCGGAAGAAGCGCAGCGCCTCCTCCGGCTTGACGACCGGGATCCGCTGCACGGTCATCGGCTCAGACTTCGCGGAAGAGGTAGTCGGGAGCGCCGTCGCCAGCCAGCGCGGCCCCGTCCCCATCGTCAAGGAAGCCGGCGATCGCCCAGCTGCGCTCGCGGTAGAGCACCTGGCCGTTGCGGTTGGGAAGAAAGCCCTGCAGCGCGCCGATCAGCCGATGATGCCCTTCGATCCGCAGGCACGCATTGGCAGTCTGTCGAACCTCACGCGTGTAATAGGCTCTCCGGACGACAGTACCGTCCAGATCGGCATATTCGTGCAGCACGGTGGCGCGCCCTTCGATCTCCCAGTCGCCGGCGGCGACGGCGCAGCGATCGGCTTGGCCGAGCGTCTCGCCCGCTTCGATCAGCAGCCCCAGCCTGGCGCCCGCCGGCGCATGATCGATCCGCGGCTGATTAACTTCGGCAGTCATCAGTCGGCCGGTAGCAGCGCGGACAGGCGCCGGCACGGCCCTGGTTAAGGTGAATGTCTGCGCGAATGGCAGCCCTACCAGCCTCAAGCCACTTCCTCCTCGGTTTCGCGGCCGACGCTGGCATCGCCTGCCAAGCGAGCAGAGAAGAGACCCCGCGCCAGTTCCTCGCGAAGGTCGGTTGCATTCATCACGCCTTCGACGGCGAGCAATCCGCTGCGGATCTCCTCCAAGCTCCCGGCGCGGTCGATCAGCGCGATGATAGGGTCGGTCATCGGCGAGACCAATCGATCCCAATCCTCGGCGGCTTCGTCGGCCGCAATCTCCATGCCGTCGGGCGCAGCCGGAGGCTGGGCGGATGCGGTAGCGAGCCCTTTCCCGCCCTGAGGCCCATAAGAGCCCGCTAAGAGCCCTGCCGGCGCGCTCCCGGCCCCAGTGGGGGCTCCGAGCCTTTCTAAGGCCCTCGTGGGGCTTTTAAACGGCGTCTGCATTGGCGCCTCCGTCCGCCGGCGCCGCGGCCGTCGCAGGCGCCTCGAGCAGCTCCTCATCGTCGGCCGGCGCGGGCAGACCCGTCTTGGCGCGAAACGTCGTCTTGCCGACCGGAACGCCATAGCGCAGCGCTGCGTCGGTCGCGGCGAGGAAGTTCTTCAGGTCGATCTCTTCCGCCCGGCCGATGCGGAGCTTGGGATATTTGTCCCGATGCCCCCGGTTGAGCATGACGATCGGCTGGATGAGGTCGCGGTTGAGGGTCGCCGCCAGCAGCTTGGCGTCGGCCCGCTCGATGTCGCCGCGGACGTCGTTGTGGGTGTTGGCCTGGCCGGAACCCAGCCCGCCGGCAACGGCGTCGGTGGTCGACGTCTGCCCGAGGACGGCCTTGGAGACCTGCAAGTCGCAGAACTCCGCCATGCTCTTGAAGATGTCGCCGTTCTCGCCGCCCTTGCGGTCGATGAACTCGACCTCCATCGATTTGGGAATGGCCGCCGCCGCGTCGGATCCGAGATTGGCCAGCGCCCGCATCAGCAGGCGGATGTTGTCCTCGGTGGTGCCGTTCTCATACTTCCCGACCCGCAGCGGCATGCCGTAGGCGTCGAGGAAGGTCGCCCAGTCCTTGATCGAGTAATTCTTGAACAGGTAGAACCACGCCACCGGCCGGGCGAGACCGCTCCTGATCGTCAGCCCTGACTTGGCTGGGTGGACATGCTGGATGTATTTGAAGGCAGCCAGCGGCTGGCTTTCTCCGATGTCCCTCAGGCGCAGCGTCTCCCCATCTACCCGGTCGAACTCGAACCACCGCGGGTCGCGCCACTTGAGCTTGCCCGGCAGCCAGGTCTTGCTCGACATCTCCCACACGATCTCGGTGACGCTAAAGGCCTTGCCGATCGCGTCGAGGATGTCGAACAGCTCGCTCTCAAGCGTGTCGCGGTCAAGCCAGTCGCGGATCAGCTGCGCGTCGCCCTGCTGCTCCTCGGTGTCGCCGGCCGCGATCACCTCGATCGGCAGCTGGCTGATCGCCCGCTTCCGTGTACCGAGCACCGACAGGTAGTGGAGATCCTTCTCCTCCATCTCTTCGGCAAGCTCGAGGTAGGCAACCGCGTCGCCGTCCTCGGCCGCGCGGAGCAGCGTCGCCAGGCGCTGAGGATCAAGGCCCTGTGCCGGATGGCCGCTTGTAATGTTGCGAACGCCGGTGGTGGTCGGGCCGGCCACCTCCATCGTCATCTGCTCCGGCCGGAGCGGACGGCCGAGGTGGTCGACAAGCGGCGGCGGCGCGCCAGTCTCGGCCGGCGACGTGTAGGCGGCGATCGGCGCGGTCGACGGCGCGGCCAGGCGGATGAGGTTCGGGGTCATGGCGGTCACCAGGCGCCGGCGCCGCCGAAGCGCGCCTGGCTGCCGGTCGGATTGTCATCGGTCGGCCGCATCGCCATTCGGCCGGCTTCGACCGGGCGGCGCTGAAGGGCATGGTAGCCGAATTCCTGGAAAGGCTGGTCGGCACCCCGGCTGGCGAGAGCCGCGGCCCAGAACTCGTCGGCGTGGACCTCACCATCGTTGACGATGCGGACGCCGCCAGTGTCGCTGCCGCTCTTCTTGATCGCTCGGAGGTCCGCTCGAAGCACAGGATCGGCGTTGATGCGGATAAGGCCACGCTCGAAGCGCTGCTGGAGCGAGATAGCGAGGTCGAGCCGGTTCGGGCCGGTCAGCAGCACGCCGTTGACCCGAGTGGCCCCATGCCGGAGCTGCGCGTCCTCGACCACTTTCTCGCCCATGCCGGTCTGGTCGATGCCGGCATAAGCGACGCGGCGGTTGACGAAGAGATCGTCGAAGAACGCATCCTGGTGCGCGAAGGTGGTGCCGGTCTCACGATAACGATCGCGCAGCCACAGCACGTCGCCGACCAGTTCGAACCCATGAATGATCGCGCCGTCCTTGCGGCGGGCGACGTCGCGGCCGACATAGAGCAGGCCGCCGGCGTAAAGTTCGGGCCGGCCTGCATCGGCATGTTCGGCCGCGGCGATGTCCTCGGGCTTGATCAGCGATCCAGATCCGGCCTTTGGCACGCAGTCGAGCTCCTCGGCCGCGTCGTCGCCGTAGGTCGCGCGGATCTCCGCTTCCCAGCTTTCCTTGTCGGCGATCGCCGCGCCCTTGGTCCGCGCGACCAGGGCGACGCGCTCGTAGAGGCCGTCCGCCATCGCGTCGGCGAAGGTGATGGTTGCAACCTTGCCGCGGCGCCGGCCGGCGCGGACGTCGTCGATCAGTTGGTTGAACGGATTGCCGATGCCGTCGTGCGTCGAGATGACAATGACCTGCCCGCCCCAGATCAGCAGCGCCATGGCCGACTTCAGCACCTCGTTGACGTTCTTATGGAACGCCGCCTCGTCGATCACGACCTTGCCTTGCTTACCGCGAAGCGCTCGAGGCACGCTTGGCAGGGCCGTGATCTTGAAGCCGCTGGCGAAGCGAATGCGGAAGGCCTGAACGCCCTCGTTAATGCCGTCGACCTGAAGCAGCTCCTCGCCGACGTCCTCGGCCGCAATGCCGAAGGCCCGCGCCCACATGGCGCAGGTCTCGATGAATTCCAGCGCCATGTCCTTGTCATAGCCCATGTACCAGACATTCTGGCCGCCGGCCGAGATCTGCGCGGCGGCGGTTAGGACGCTGTCGCAGGCGACGCCCCAGGTGAGGCCGATACGCCGGCTCTTCTCGATCACCAGCAGCGAGACACCGGTGTTGAGCTGGGCCAGCGTCTTCGCCTGGTACCCGAGCAGCAAGTCGCCCTTGGGTAGGCCCTGCAGTACGGCTTCACCGGCCGCATTCTCCTGCCGGCGCTGCGCGAGATCCAGCTCGATCGCGCTCATGGCCGAGGCTCCACGCAGATCCGCACGCCGTAGCGGACGTCATCCATCTCGAAGCCCCACCGGGCGACGGCGCCAGGGGTAATTCTGTCCATGTCGCGGACGCGTTCGGCCATTTCGACGATCTTCTCGCCGATTTCCTGCAAATCCTCGGGATGGGTCTCGATCGCGCTCACCAGCGGCGCTTCCGCTTGCCGATTAGCCGTTCAAGGCTACTTGAGCGAGGACGAGACTTGGTTGAATCCTCGCGACCGTAGGAGGGCAGCGAGCGCTCCATAGCTCGACGCTCCTGCCGCGACTTCGGCCGAGCGGCTTCGGCCGCGGCTTCGGCCGCTGCGCGCGCCGCGGCAGCTTCTCTTTGGCGTCGACGCTGCGCTCTGCGCAGCATCCGCTTGGCTGAAAGTTCCTCCTCCTCGTCAAGCGACAAGGGCGGCCGTGCGGGTGCCCGCTCGAAGCCGGCCACCCCAGACATGCCCAAGCCTCCGAAAGCGAGCGCAGCTAAGAGGCCAAGTCTTTCGTACATCACCCCTCGCTCCCCAGCACCGCGCGGCGGATGAAATCGACGGTATCGCCTGACAGGCCCTTCGACTTGGCAGCGTCCACGGCCTTCTTAGCCGCTTCTTTGGTTGCCTCCTCGCGCTCCTTACGGATCATTTCGCGGTTGGTTTTGCGCGCGCCAGCCAGGCTCTGCAGCGTTCGGGCCATGAACATGCCCTGCTCGGCATCGAGCATCACCGGCCCGCCGTCCTCGGCCGAGCTGGTCAGCAATCGCAGCACCATGCCGTGCATCAGCTCGATATTGAGCTCGGCCGTCTTGTCCTCGGGCGCCTCGCCCAGTTGGGCGACCAGAGCATTGGCCACTTCACGGCTGTGGCGCAGCTGCTCACCCACTTCCTCGATCGACTTCACGTGCCGACCGAGGGCGGAGCGCGACGGGGCCTTGTCCGCCAGCATGGCGATCAGCTCGGCGCGGATCTCGTCGAGCGTCATGCCGCGGTCGATCCGCAGCTCGCCGATCAGCCGCTTGATCTCCGGATCCAGCCGGTCGATCGACGACTTGCGCCGGCGCTCCTTCGCCGCCCGGGCGTCCATCGCTAGAGGCCCTTGTGCGGATTGGAGACGCCGCCGATCGCCACGTCCCCCGCCGCGGCCATGCGTCCGCGCTCGGTCACCTTCGCGACCATGATCGTGTCGCGCACCAGCTCGATCGAGACGCAGTCGCGCGCCTCCAGATCCTTCAGCAGGCCGCGGAGCGCCGCCTGGTCGAGATGCTGGCGATGGCCGATCATCCGCATTGCCGTCAGCAGCGAGCTATCGTTCGACGTGCCGCCGTCCTCGATGACCAGTTGCAGCAGAGCGAGGCGGCGATCGGCCGCGAGATGCTCGGCGTAGCTCACTTGTCGCGGCCCTTGATGCCCAGCTCGAGGAAGTAGCGCTCAAGGCGGTCCACGCCGGCCGCTGTCCGATCGGCCGACTTCTCGATCCCTTCGACCTTCTGGCAAACGGTGGTGACCTGGTCCTGGATTTTGCCTAGCTCGCGACTGGCGGTACGCGTCCGCTCACCGGCTGACTGCGCGATCTCCGTCCGCAGCGCCTCGATGTCGCTGCGCTTGGCTGAGCTATCCACGCGACCGTAGAGCGCCTGCATTTCGTTCTTGATCTCGTGAATGTCTTTGTAGACGCGCTTTTCCAAGTCGCCGGTGCTCACGGGATTGGCCTTTCCGCCCTTGAAGGCGAGCCAGCCGAAGCTGACCAGGATGATGAGAGCGAGGATTGCCTCGAGGTCTACGCCGAACATAGTCACTCCTTCGCGCCGTCGTCGGGCGTGAGACCGCCTGACGAGCTGCGCGCAACGATCGAAAGAAAGGTTCGGGCAAACAGTAGCGCGGTTCGCGCCACCAGCTCGACGAAGGCGAGCCCCGAATATCCGAGCCCCACGGCCCAGCCGAGCGCCACCAGCGGCCGCTTTTCGCCGGCGATCACCAGTGCCAGGACACCGAGAACCAGCAAAGCCGTCAATGCGCCGTTTCCGGAGCGGCCAAGCCTTTCCGTGGCCGGTGAGATTGGAGCGACACGACGCGCCAGTAGAACCCCCAGTACGCCGAAGAGGGCGCTCATAAGGGGAATTGCCAAGCCGAAGAGAGTGAATTCCCCAGGGCCGAGACTTGGCCCTGCGCTAGCGGCAGCGAGACTGGACATGCCGGCGCCTAGCACTGCCCCGGTGGCGGTACGAAACAACAGCAGAAGCCAGGGAACGATCGCTGGAGGCTGCATCATCAGCGGACCCTCCGGCGGTGCCGCTCAAACCGATGAACCGCGCCCATGCCGCCCGTGGTAAAGGTCAGCGTCCGGTATTTGTGCATGGAAGCGATCACGTCGTTGTAAGGCGCGCCCTCGGCCGGGGTCGTCGTGCTTGGCAGGGTGTTGCCAGGGAACTGGTCGATCCGCTCCCAAGTCTCTTCGCCGGGCGCGGCGGTCCAGAGATCGCGGCTTTCCCAAACCCCGAACTTGCTGAAATCGACGCCGTTATCTTGTGCGTCAACCGTGCCCCGCGATCCCAAGACGTAGGCGCAGGGCTCATCACTGTCCCACCGCCCCTTGCCGGCGCTGACCGACTGGACCTCGTTGAACTTGGTTCCTGCTCCAACATTGTCGGTGCCGCCGAGCGGGGTAAGCGTGAGAGAGTCGCCCGTGACTACGCCGCGATAGGCGCCGAGGACGTTGTCGCCGCCGCAGATCAATAGCGTTCGCGGCTTGCCGCCGTGACGCATCTTGAGATGGAAGGCGTCCTTGTTCGTATTGGACCAGATGCGAGTATCAAGAAGCCGCGTCACCGCCACATCGTCGGGATTGACCTTGATTCGCCATAGGCCGCGGCTGGCAATGCTGTCGGCGGTGTTCGGGAAATCAACGTCGGCGGGGTTGTAGAGATAGACTTCCGTGGGGTTCCACGGATCCTTGAACATCGAGATGCGGATGCTGTTGCTGTTGAGCTGCGCAAGGCTGGCATTGCCGCTGCCAATGACAATCTCGGTCCAGGTCGGGTTTTCGGCGCGGGCATTGCGAGTGATGTAGGGCGCAATCTTGCCGCGGATGGAGGCATTCAAATTGGCGATGCGATACGCCGCTGGATCGCCGCCGCCGCCCGGCTGACCATTCGACCACGCTGCGCCGTCATTCGCCTGCGTGACGAATTGCCACCTGATCCAGGTGTCCTTGTTGATGACGACAATCTGCCCGGCGCCATTGCCGCCCGTCAGCGCCTTGAGATGCGGCCGGCCAATCCACGTCTTTCCGCCGTCTTCGGAATAAGCGCAGTCGTCACCAATATCCGCCGCGAGTGTGACGGCGAGGAACTTGCTATCCTCTGGTGCGAAGTCAGCGGCGATGCCTCGCACGATTTTTCCGCGCTGGGGGCCATAGGAGTTAGTGAACTTTCGCCCGATCTCGTTCGGACCAAACGGCATGTGCTGCTTGTCCTGCATCGTAACGTCAGTGGTGCCGTCGAGCGCATTGAACAGGGCGCCGGTCACCATGTTCTCAATGCCAAGCGAGAGGCCATGAGTAACAATCGGCGGCGTCGTGAATTCGTCGGTGAGGGTAGTCGGCGGCGTCCGCATGTCCCAGCAGCCGATGCCGCAAGAGATGCGCAGGCGCCGGTTCACGGGATGCTGACGAATGTCGCCGATCGCGCGCGAGCTGATATTCTGCACCTGCCAAGGAATGTCGACTGTGGCCGGGTTGTCGGTCTTGAGGGTGACAAGTCCGCCCCAGGTCCGGCCGCCATCGAGCGAATTGCAATACGCGCCGCCATCCTGGATGCCGTGGACGAGGTTCGGCACTGACACATCGAACTCAACAGTGTGAAGCAGAGCCGCGCCGCCGCCATCCGCGCGAGCGCCGGCGATCCAGGCCGAACCGTTCCAGATACTGACCGGGCCATCATCCTGAATGTTGAGGCCGGTGAGAATCAGCAGCCCGTCCGATAGGCGAACCCGGCCGGTTGCCGCCGAGATCGGGCCGCCAATGAAGACCCAGGTCGCACCAGCGTCGGTCGAGTGGTAGGTGCCAGCGCCAGGGACGAACCAGAAGATGCCCGTCGTCCGCACCGTGGCGCCCGAGCCGGTCACAGGCGACGAGCGATCGAAGATGATGATGTCGTGATAGGGGCCGTTGCCCGCGACCAGCGGCAGCGGCACGCTGGCGTTGGGAATGACGGTGTGGGTGTTCCAGGCGTCGGTCGTCCGATAGCGCCCATGGTGGTTGCCATAAAGGGCGACAGCAGGATTAGCTGGGTCGATCGCCAGCATCTTGCCGTTCATGCGATGGTGACTGTTGCCGTTGACCATCTGGCGCGGGAATGGGGTCTTCGCCCAATTCAGGCCCGGCGCCTTGCGCCACAGATTGCCCATCGTGACTTGCTGCATGTAACCGCTATCCGACCAGCAGACCGCAGCATCGAAAACGTTGATGCCGTAGTCAGCGCTTACGTCGGCCGCGGCTATCGTGACGCCAGGCACAAAGGCAGGAACCCATTCGCTCGCGTTCGGGCCAAGGATAAAAGCCCCCGCCGTGTCGCAGCGACCAATCAAGGTGCCGTCTGCCGCGCCATCGAGGCCGGTGACATAGCCGCCGGCGCCGACGACCTTCGTGCTGATGATCGTGCTGAAAAGCCGGGTGTTGCCTTTCCTCATGCCATAGCTCCCACGAAGCCGCTTCGCGGGGCCATGACCCACGGCTCTTGACCATTGTTGATCTTGAAGCTGGCGTCGTTGTCGATGCCAACCACAAGCGAGGGGGCTTCAGGCACGAGCGAGCCGATCATCAGCCCGCCCAACACGTTAGCGGCCGCTCCGGCCGAAGGCTTACGGTCTAGAAAGACAATCGGGGCGTCGATGTCGGTAAAGTCGACTTCCATGTTCCACACATCGCCGATGGCCGCTGCGGTGGCGCTGTAGAGGCCGCTGTCGTTTTGGAAGGCGAACTCGCGGCTTCCCGTGCCGACCCTCATGCACCAGCCAGGAACCGAGCCATTGCCGGGCTTCAGGTAATTGGCCAGCGACTGCGCCAGCTCGGCGATGCCGAAATAGATGTTGCCCGAGTTGAGCGCCAGGATTGTGAACTCCGCTTTCAACTTGGTCGGCAGAGGCGACGCAATGGTTCGAACAAAGGCCGGGGCGCCCTGGCCGGCAGCGTTCGTCGCAATGAAGCCAGTGTCATCGATACCCATGTCGGCATGACGGTTAACGCCCGCGCTGCCCTGCCAAAGGGTTGCCGGAGCCAAGGAGGCCGTGGTCAAGACGTCCACCAGGACCGCAGAAAGGTTGGGCGGGGTCGCGGTGTCTTCGACCACCGTGCAAACCTTGTAGGCGGTCAGCGCGGTGAAGCCGGAAACTGAGAATGCGTTGGCTCCTTCGACCGCCCCGCCGGTGTGGACAAACGGAGCAGCGGTCCCGTTCCAGCGCTGCCCGGATTTGACCTCGACGGGGTCGGGAGTTTCCTCAGCGGCCGGAACGATGACGGTGTAGCGCGGACCCGCTTCGTTGGTCGTGAAGCCGATGGTGGCGCTCGTCGCCCCAACCTCGGCCTTCGTCGGCAGGCTCAGGAGCGGCTCGACGTCGTCCGGACCGACTATAACTGTCTCGGACCAGGCGCTCCACGCGCTGCCATCGGTGCGTTCCCAGCGGAATCGATAGCGGCGAGTGCCAGCGGCGAGCGTGTTAAGGTTGGAAAGCGCAAGGTCGGAGCCATCAGGGTCGTCGGAAAGCGCAGCGCTCTGGCCCGAGCCAAGGAGGTTGCCTGCCTTGTCGCGGAATTCAACGACGAGCTTATAACCGAGCGCGACATCGAGTGTGTCGTCGCTGTCGACGAAGAAAATCGGTGACGAGCCGTTTGCGGGGCTGGCGGGATCGGCGGCAACCGTTGGCGCAGTTAGATTCGGATCGAGAATGCCCGTCGAAGGCCCGGTTCCGCCGCCGCCGCCGCTGCCACCGATCGGCACCCCCGCCGGCCACTGCCCAACTGCCTTCGGGCCATAGATCAGCCAAGGCGCGCTGCCGAAGTTGATGTAGAAGTCGCCATTGCGGCCGATCGAGGCGTCCGGCGGAGTCGCGCCGCTAAGGATGGTGTTGCCATCGGCCCCACGGTCTCCAGGCCGGCCGGGCGCGCCCGAACCCTTGAAGACATTGCTCTGAACCCACGTGCCGGCGTTAGGCGGGCCGTCCTTAACCCAGTAGCCGAGCTTGGCCGGATCGACGTCGCCCCACACAATCGCCAATGCGCCATTGTCTGGCGCAAGGGTCAACTCGGCCCGGCTGTTGACGACGATATCGACCGGCCCCAGCCTGCCAAACAGGCGGCTAAGGGAAATGGCCTGTACCGGCCCGCCGTCCGCGGCTTGAATCGTGACCAGATCGCTGCCGGTCGCCACGGCCGTGCGCGGCAGCTCGCGGTACGTAAGGGTGTCGACAACCGGCGCTTTCGCCATCAGTCGCGACCCTCAAGTGTGTCGATCGTGCGATCGAAGCGACCGTTGACGGCCTGGATGCGCGTGTCGAGCTCGGTCCGGCTGATCTCCAGATCCTCGCCGTCCTTGCCGTCGAACAGCGGACGAAGCTGGTCGATCAACGTCAGCACGGCTGTGGCCGCCTGTATCGCCCTTCCTGGCACGGTGGCGGGTCCGGCGATCACCCCGATAGCCGAGCTGGCAAGTTTCTTCGCTTCGGTGAGCAGCTGGCTTAGGGGGTTCATCGCCGGATCTCCTGAAGAGCCGCTTTCGCGTCGCCGAACGCCGCCTGCGCGTCGCGAATGGCGGCCTCGTAACTTGTCGCATTGCCTGCCCGCTGGGCGAGCTGCGCTGCGTTGAGCGCGGCTTTGACTCGGCGCAGCTTCCGCGCGATCGCCAGTGCCTGCGGGCTGCCGGGGGTGATGGCGCGCACCGCGACTAGGGCATCGACCGCAGTCAGCAGCACCTCGGCGCTGTCGTATGCAAGCCTGATCGCGCGCTCGTCGACCTGGGTGGCGCGAAGCGGCGCGGTAACGATTGGTCCGGCCGATACAGAGGCTGGCGGCGACAGCGGCGGCGGCGCGCTAGCGACTTCGCCAACCAACCCACACGAGGCAAGCAACATCGCGGCGCAAATGATCGATAAGAGGCGCATTACTGTCCCTTCACGTTGCCAATGCGGTTGAGGATCCAGCCGAACATGAAGTCCTCGCTGGCGGGCCGCCCTTCCACGATCTCGACGTAGCGGACGGCCTGAAGCCCCTCGACGAGGCGAAGGAGGACGACTTCGGCGTGTGCCCCGCGAGCCTTCTGGAAGGCAAGAAGCGCCCCCATGGTGGCCAGACCGATCCGGCCGTCGACGACGATGTCGGCGAAGTCGCGACCGCGGCGATTGAAGGTGTTGAGAGCGCGCTGCAGGAATTCGGCGGCCTTGGCCGGACCCATGTTGACGCCCGTGTCGACCAGCTCCTCGGCCAGGCGCGGCATGACTTTGAGGATGCGGCCGAACCCCGGTCCCTCCACGTAACGCTCAAGGTAGATGTCGCGCGCGATGCTCTCTGGCAGCGACCGCATCGATCCGTGATAGCCAGCCGCTCGCGCGACGTTTTGCGTGATGCCGAAGCGCGTGGCGCCGCCGGGGTCGCTGGGATGGTCGACGAAGCCACCCTCTCGGGCAAGAATGCCGTCGATCAGCGCTGCGATTGCCTTGGGGAGGAGTGAGGCCATACCGGCCGGTCTAAGCCGGTGGAGGCGCCCGCCTTTCCCTGACAAATGTCAGGGGCTCGCCGGATTCGCGCTGAGCCTTTATTCCGAGCCGAGCTCGCTATGTCCATCCTTGCCGAACAAGTCGCCTTGGCCGACGTCGGCGTCCTCGCCGATGATGCGGTAGACCTGGCGCTCGCTGTAGCCGGTCTCGAGCGCGATCCGCTGCCGGGTCATGCCCGGCTGCTGCGCTAGTTTGCGAACCGCCCGGCGTCGGCTCGCGGAGACCGGAAGGTTCAGCTCGGTGCCGTGGAATAGCTCGCTAAGTTGGCGCGCGGTCTCGGTGCCGAGCGCCTGGGCAATTGGGTGGCGCGCGCCGATGGTCTTAGGAATGAAGAGGTTGGTGCCGCCGAACTTCTCGATCAGCTTGCGCGCACTCTCCCGGCCGATCGCCGAGGCGACCTCCTGGTAGACAGTCGAGCGCGCGGGGCCGCCCATCACCCGCCTCGGCGGCCCTGCTCGAGCGGCAAGGCGGTACCGCAGAAGGCGCATTCCGCCAGTATGCGCCCGACCAGCCAGTGCGAACGCCCGCAGCCCGGGCAGGCGGTGCGCTCGGCCGAGCGAAAGACCACCGAATAGCCGCGCACGGCGATCGGGCGGACAAGACGCTGCGCCATCAGCCTCGCTCCTGTTTGAGCACGGTCTCCCAGTGCATGCGAACGGCCAGCTCTCGCGCCGCGTGTGAAATGGAGGCTTCGAAGCGCCATCCGCACCGGCAGATTGCCGCCCAAGCGTCGCGGCCCCCCTGCATGGAGATCACGTGCCCATTCAGCGGCCAGCAGCTGTCGCAAAGCGAACTTCCGATCGGGCTGTCCGCACGTCCCGGACGGCTCCGGCAGTAGAAACAGGTGGCGCTCACAGCACCTTGATCCCGACTTCGATGGCGCGGCGGACGGCGAGCAGCCTTTCGGCCATGGCCAACTCCGCTTCCTTCGACATCGTCATGCTGTGCATGACCTCGAGCATCGGCTCGGCAAGCCTCAGCGCGGCCAACATCGTCGTCAGAGCGTCTCCGGTTTCGGCTTCCCGCTGCTCGGCCCTGTCCGTGCTCACGACCGCGCCTCCCGCAGCTTGTCGCCCAGCGCGCGTGCCAGGAGGTCGAGATCGCTCTCGCTCCAGAAGGGCACCGGCCCCTCGCGCTCCATGCCCGCGAGGTGCCAGGCAAGCTGGCGGAGCGTCCACGAAACCGGTGCGATGCCGGCGTCGGTCAGCAGCTGCTGCAGCCGCTCGACGAGGCGGACCTTTAGGACCTTCACGCTCGGCTGCCGACCGTCGTTCCAGGTCGACTTGAACGACCAGCCGTTCCGCTCCCCGATCGCCTTCAGCGCTTCGATCAGCTTGTAGCCCTGCGCCTGGTCGGCCCACTGCAGCTTGGCGACCTTCAGCTGCCGACGGGCGAAGGCCTCCAGCGCTTGCTCGGACGGATTGGCGATCGCGCCCAGGTGATGGAGCGAGACCCACAAGGCCCGCGCCTTCCGTGCGACCGGATGATCGGCCGCCGCTGCTGCCCCGCCGCGACGTCCGGTCGCGGGCTTGGCCTTGAACCCCTTCGCCTTCATTTCGTCGAGCAGCGCGCGTAGCTCCGCAGGGCTGCACTGGGCGGAGCTCGGCTTGCCGGTCACCCGGATCAGCATCGCCCGATAGTCGTCATCGAGGAGGCCAAGCTCCTTCTTGGCGACATGCACCTTGGCGATCATCACGCGGCGATCTTGGTCGCCGCAATCGAACGTGGCGCGGCGCGCTTCAGTGGCCCGCATGGGTGTTCTCCTTGGGTGCGAAGAGGGCCAGCAAGCCGTCAGTGAAGGCGCGGAAGGCAGTATCAGTTGCCCGCAGGCTCTCGGCGCGGCGAATGCCAGTTAGAATCGTGGTGTGATCGCGATTGCCGAGCGCCCTTGCGATCTTCGGCGTGGAGTAACCGAACGCGATGCGGCTCACCCACATGACGGCGAACCGAACCTTGCAAAGGCTCTCGGATCGACCGCGCCCGCGGATAAGACTGACGTGGGTGGCGCTGAAGCGGCCGGCCGCTTCAATCACGTCGTCGACGCGCGAATCGAGGCTCGGCGCCGGCACGCCGGCGCGCCGGAACACTTCGCCGCGGATCATCGCGATCTCGGTGTTCAGAACCCGCAACCGGTCCAGCAGGGCGACGTCGGAAAGCCCACTCACCGCTCACCTCCGAGCGCGAGGAGGAAAGCAATCTGGACCGGGCCGAGAAGGACGCCGGCGGCGATGACCAGACTCATCAGGCCCAGGCCGCAGGACGCACCCCGCTCCTGGCCGGTCAGAACCCTCAGGATGCGATCAATGGTCGCCATGGCTCAGGCTCCCAGCGGGCGGCTGGTGAGCTGCGCCCAGGCGTCGGTCAGATGCGACAGAGTGCGGGGCTCGCGATCGCCGTTGGCGATCACCGTGGCCAGCTCCATCATCATCGTCACGCCGCGCAGGCCGCCTGGCATGCTTGCCTGCTTGACGATGTACCTGACCTGTCGCTCCTCGGTGACTTCCCACGCGGCCGCCAACGCTTCGGCATCTTCCTTCAGCGGCAGCGCTTGGACGTGCCGCATGCTGATCCGGCTGTAGAGCTGTGCAAAAATCGCCTTGCGCTGCCCGCCCTCAATCCGACTCACGACCGTTTCATTGCCAAGGAGTGCGATCCCGACCCCGGTTTCGTCATGCCAGCTGCGGATTTCCTCCAATGCCGGGACGGAAAGATGCTGCGCTTCGTCGAAGGCCAGCAGGCCCCCGGTGCCCGTCAGGCGCTCACGAATGCGCGCCGATAGAGATTGGCTGCTTCCGCGCGCGCCCTTTTCGCCGAGAGCTTCAAGCACCTTGATGCACATGTTGTTCACGCCGGCCGAGCTCGGCGACATCGTGACCACCCAGACGTTTGACATGGCATCTCGGAAGTTGAGCAGCGCGGTCGTCTTGCCGGTGCCAGGGCCCATCGCCATCGCGACCATACGGCCACGTTGGCCCCAAAGAAGGGTCGACTGCACCCGGCGGCTCGTCGGCGTGTCGAAGTACCCAGGAATGATCGGGGCATCGAGCGCCAGGTCGGCCTGGCTGGTCAGCTTCTGGCGGAAGCGGAAGATGTCGCGCGCGATGCGGTCATTATCGCCTTGGTACTTGCCCGTCGCGAAGACCGAGATGGTGCCCGACTTCAGGCCCATCTGGGTCGCTAGCGCCGGCCAGCTAAGACCGCTCAGGTCCTTGTGGGCGAGCAGCCACGAGCGCTGCTCGTCGACGTCGACCGGGAGGTTGTCGGGGGTATTCATTCTTCAAGCTTCCTCTTCGTTGTGGCCCGGGGAGGCCGCTCAATCCTCCACGACGCGCAGGTGCCTGACGGCCTGCGCGAAGCGGTCGATCATGGGGGTGGGCGCCGGCGCCGCGGTCGGTGTGGCGACCGGCGCCGATTTCAGCGCAGCCGCGGTCATCCCGCGGTGCCGCACGGGCCGCACGATGGTCGGCTGCAGCGGCTCCGGCTGCTCGTCGTCGTGGGCGGGAATGAGGCGCGCCAGCTCCTCGGCGCGGAGGAGGTCGGCGACCTCTTCCTGGCGCTTGACGGCCTTCTTGAGGTCCCCTTCGAGGCGGGCTCGCGCCCGTGCCGCGCCGGCATCGAGGAAGCCGGTCTGCTCCCATACCGGCGCCGTGGCGAGGAAGCGGCCTGCCTTGTCATAGACGTGGACCGACTGGGTCAGATCGTCCGGATCGAAGCGAACGGTGATCTTCTGACCGGCGAGCTGGGCCATCTCCGGAGCCCAGTAGCGATTGCCCATCAATGTGATCGCGCCGGTCGCGCGATCGGCACGCAACTCCTCAGCCGTCAGCAACGCCATCCGCAGCTGCTCCGGCGTGGCCCGCCCGATCGGGCTGGCGGCGTAAGAGGCGGCAAAGACGTCGTCGAAGCTCTGTCCGTGCGCAGTTTCGGTGCGCCGGCCGAGCTTCGCATTGTGCATTTCGATCCCGCGCTTCACCACCGCTTGGAACAGGTCGAAGTCGATCGCTTTCGACCCGTAATTCTCAGGCTTCGCGTCAGGTCGGTTACCGGTGTAGGCGCCGGCGAAGGACGGATGCTTCGCCACGCTGTCGCAAAGGTCGCGGAAGGCGCGCTCGATCGGCTTCGACTGTCCCCGGTAAGGAGTGGCCCAGTGGATCCGGACGCCGAGCGCCGTAAGCAGGCCGGTCGGCTCTTCCGCCTTGATCTTGAAGCGGAAGCGGGTCGCCGCGCCGCCGGTGATCCACTTGCTGGCGAAGGCCCGGCCGTTGTCCATCAGGCAGCCCGCCGGAATGCCATGGTCGCGGAACAGATCGGCGAACGCGAGCCGCGTGAGGACCGCATTCTCGGTCTGGTCGATCCGCCAGGACAGGATCTTGCGGCTGAAGACGTCCTGAATCGCGACCATGATCGGCCGAGCGATCCTGCCGTCTGGGAAGCGGACGAAGACGTCCCATTTGTGGCCGTCGATGTTGACCAAAGCCATGGCATGGCTAGCCGCGACGGTGCGCTGCTGCGGCGGCAGGGTGCGACGAAGCGCCTCTGCCCCTTCACGGCGGGCGATCAGCAGCCGGCCGTCGATTTCGCGCTCAAGCTTGCGATAGAGCGTCTTGCGGTGAGGCAGCTGCAAGCCGCGCGGCTCGGCATAATCGACAAGGCAACGCTGATAGCAGCTGGCGAATGTCGGCTTCTCGGGCCGAAGATAGTCGCTGATCAGGAACTGCCAGGCGCCGGCGTCGACCTCCGCCTCGGCGCCCCCGCCCTGCCGACGCGGCGCGAGGTGCGGCAATCGATCGCAGGCGTCCACGCCTTCAATCTGGCTCAGCCAGCCCCAGAGCGTCGAGGAAGCGAGGTTTGCTTCCGATGCGACCAGCGCGATCGCCGTCGACCGCGTCAGCCTACCGGCCTCGTAAGCCTCGACGCGGGCGATGATCGCGGCGCGGTGCTCCGCCTCGGCTTTCACCTTGGCGGATTGACCTTCGAACCATGCCCAGGAGCGCGTCAGCGCGGTCTGTGGCGCCTTGGCGGCCTGCTCGGCCCCTTCGACCACCATGCCGCGCCGGACCAGTTCCAGCCGCGCTACAGCGGGAAGCAGGTCGACGTGATATTCGAGGCCGCCGCCCCGCCCCGCTCTCGGCCGGGCGAGCGGCTGGCCGCCCCCGTCCTCGCGAAGCGCCCAGCACTCGGCCGCCGCCTTTTCGTTGATCTTGCGCTTCGCCTTGCTCAGCCCGGGTAGCGCCAGGGCAGCCAGTTCGGCGGAGGTGAACCATGCTTTCACGTCGTGCTTTTCCCCCGCGCCGCTCATTGGCCGCACCGCCCGATCGGGCCTGCCCGATTCTCGATGTCTTTGAGCTCGGCTTTCAGCCGGTCGATCTGCGCCCGCAGGTGCCCTGACCGGGCGCAAAGGATCTCCTCGCCGACCAGGGCTGCGGCACCGATCCGGCGCAGCACGTGATCCAAGAGGTCGTATCGCCGCGTCACCGCTACGAAGGCGAGGAACCGGGCGGCCGAGATGTTGTGGTTTTCGCGCGCCTCGCTTGCATAAGCGTCGAGCATGAAGCCGGTAATGTCCTCGCCGAGCAGCGCCGACATGGCGCCCGCAATCTCTGGCCGGGTCCGAGGATCGTCCTTCAGACCCATGGCGACACCGCTTGCGATCACCCGCTCCAGGCCGGCTAGGTCGGCCGGCTGCGAGGCGGCGACCGGCGGCTCGAACGTAAAGCCGAGCTGGCTGGAGTTGAGAGCGGGGCGCCGCTTGCTCATGCCATGCCCTGCCGCTGGGCGAAGGCGACCAGCTCTTCGTTGCTAAGGAAGCCGTGAAGGCCGGACACCGCCCAGCGGGCGATCAAGTCGTCGGGATTGTCGCGCCGCACCGTGAAATGCCGCGCGTTGAGGTAAGCGCGCGCCGACGCGATCCGCTCGGCGTAGATGAAGGCCGGAAGCGGCCTGAACGCAGGCGTGGTGCGAGCCGGCTCCTCGACTGGGGCGGGAGCCGGCTCGCTGGCGATTGGAGCGCGATCTGTGATCCGCGAGGCAGCGCCCGATGACGCTGCGCCGGGGGCCTTGCGAGCCGTACCGGACGCTCCTGGGTATCTTTTGGAGGTGCGAGCCGGCGCCGCTTTGGACAGCGGCGCCAGCTCGCGGTTGCCCGTATCGTCGGGGAGCTTGGCGGGCTCTTCCGGCGCGACGGGGACGACAGCAGGCTCGGGAGTGACGGCCGCTGCCGGGGAACTGGTTGACACCTTCAGGGTCGGCTTGACCTTGGGTGTCGGGAACGGCGCCGCTGCCGCGGTGGGCCGTCCTACCTTTTCGGTAAGCGCCAGCATATGCTTGACGAAGTCTGGCGTGAATAGCGCTGGCGCCGGGCGCAAATTATCGGAGCGGAGGGTTGAGCCGCCACCCTTACCGCCGCGCCAGCGCTTGGTGCGAATGACGTCGCCCATCAGTCGCGATCCTCCCACCAGAAGCGACGCTCAGGCTGGGCTGCTGCAGGATGCGAGGGTTCGAGGCCGGTCGTCGGCTCGCTCGCCCGATCAGCAGTTCCACAGCGCCGGATGACGCCGCGCGCTGCATCCATCCGTGCGCGGCGCTCGGCCGCCAGCGCGACACGGCGCCGATCGGCGAGCAGCTGCCGGGCTTCGAGGACGGTAATTCCCTCGTACTGCGCAAGCTCGAAGGCTTCACGCGCCGCCCGCATCCGGTCGGCTTCGGAAACCCGGCGGCTCACTGGACGCGCTCCACCACGGTTTCGACGAGCCCCTGCGCGTCGAGGCTGTCCTTCGCCATCCCGAACCAGCGCTCGAAGCCCTTGCGGTCCTGACGCGAGAAGGAATTGAGCAGATTGCCCATGATCGTGCGGGGGACGGCGCGGTAGTGCCGGATGCAAAAAAGGTGGCCGCGCTGGACCTTGATGGCGCAGCCGGTTGCCGCGCATTCTCGTCCTCGGGCGACACTGAGAGCGCTGGCGCTTTCGAAAAGCTCGCCGCGGCGCTCCAGTTCGTTCTTCAGCGTCAGAGACGGCACGTCGCGCAGCTCGACCCGGCCGGGCACGCTGAGATTGCGGTTGTGCCCCTTGGTCCTGACCAGGCGCCGCTGCCCGATCAGCCGGTCGACGATCTTGTAGGACGCCGAAACTGACACGCTGAGATGCGCGGCGATCTCGCGATAGGTGGGCGCCACGCCCCGCTGTTCGAGCTGCTCGGTGACGAAGCGCACCGTCTTTGCCTGACGATCGCTCATGGCCTAGCCTCCGCGGGGCGCTCGACGTGGTGACGAAGGATCGCGGCGAGCAGCGCCTTGCTTCCGGCGATCGCCATGCGGTCGAATGCGGACGGCCGATCGGATGCCTTGATCGAATAGGTGCCGATCACGCGGTTGACGGCCTTGAGATCCTTGCTGAGGAACGTGGCGATCTGCTTGGCCGAGCAGCCCTCGTCCCAGAGATCCATAACCGCCCGCTCGGACGGTGTGAGGCCGTGGCCGGGCATCAGCGAGCCTCCACGATAGTTTCCATCCAGTCCTTGGGCAGCAGAGGCGCGAGGGCGCTCAGAGCTCCCTTGCGTTCGGCCAGGCTCATGCGCTGGAAGGCGCCGATGAAGGCCGACAGGCGCTTGTCCTCGGGGAGCGGCTTGTTCGTCCGCCGCACCAGCGCGATCGCTTCACCGATGCTCTTGACGCCCGCGACGAGGCGCGCAGCGGCGACCCCCTGCTCTGGCGTCGGCAGCTTGGCGAGCGCGCGCAGCTGACTCGCATTCTTGAGGATCGGATGCTTCGCGTCGCGGAGCTGCTTAATTAACGACGGCGGCAGGCTGCGATAGAGAAGAAGGTCATACTGGACCGTCCGCTTCGAGAAGCCGAGTTCGGCGCCGACTTCTTCGGCCCAGCCATAGACCTGTGCAAAGGTTGCACACGTCTCTTCGGCCTCCTCCTTGAGGCGCTTCGGTACCGACTTTCCGCGACGGTCGGCGGCTTCGATCCCTGCATTCTCTCGATGCAATCGGACCAACTCGGCCATGCTTTCCGCTCGCTCGAGCGGATCATTGGCGCGACGGAAGAGATTCTCGGCTGCCTCGCGGCGCCGGATTAGATCGGATCCAAAGGCGACCACTCGGCATTCGACCGGGATATTTGTCAGCCGGGCGCCGGTGACTCGGTGACCGCCAGCGCCGGCTAGCTCCCACTGTCCTTCGCTGTTGCGCCGGACGTCTACAGCGTGGATTTGCCCCTCGCGCGCCATCGACTGCCCGATTGCAGTAGCCCACGCCTGGTCAATCGGCCGCAGCCGCTCTCCAAGCACGATTTCGGCAGGGTTGAGAGTGATGACGTCGCCGGGCTGGACGAGGTCAACGACGCCTGAAGCGGGAGCGGTCGCCATGTTCAGCGCACCCCTGCATTTAGACGATGCGCCCGGCCGCGTTCGCTGTTATCCGAACGTTCGGATAGCTTATGGGTCGGTTCCTTCTCCTTCAGCGCGGCTTCAACCGCTTCCTCGACGGCGCGCCAGGCGCGACCGCGAAGGATTTCAGATACCGATTTGGGCGGCAGCCCTTTCAGTCGCTCGAACTCAGCGACTGTTCCGTACCTCTTTCGAAGCCCGGCTTTGATGTCTTCTTTGTGCATGGTCGCCAACATGGCTGATGTCCCGAAACTTCGTCCCGAACATTCGGGTAAAGCACGAAACTTCGGGCGTCAAGGCGTTGAGCAGCTGCCAGAGGCGGGGATTCGCATAAAATCCGTGCTGGGAGATCGTTCAATTTCGTGGCTTGCCGAGCGCACTGGCATCAAAGACCAGACTCTTCGGGACGCAATCGCGCGTGGACCTTCACGGTCGGACATCGCGCTGAAGATCGCCGGCGCCTTGGATGTCAGCCTTGATTGGCTCCTCACCGGCAAGAAGCAAATGAACCTTCCCGACGAGGTCTGGAAGCTTGAGCAGGAGGACGTCGTCCGCGAGCTCGGGCTGGCCATGATTCCAGAAGTCGACATCGCCTATTCGATGGGGGCAGGCGCCGTCGTGGGCGACTATGTCGAGAGCCGGATGGTCCCGTTCCGTGCCGACTGGCTCAACCGGATAACCCGCGGCCGCCCAGCAGAAGTCTTCCTAACCTCGGGCCAGGGCGATTCCATGATGCCGACGATCTTGGATGACGATGACGTCCTGGTGAACCGGGCTGACAACGTCGTGCAGCACCAGGATCGCATCTGGGCGGTCGGCTATGGCGACCTCGGCATGATCAAGCGAGTGCGCCGCCTGCCAGGTGGTCAGTTCCGTTTACTGAGCGACAATGCGGCCGTCGCCCCGATCGATGCCACCGAGGACGAAATCTTCATCGTCGGCCGCGTGATCTGGATCGGCCGAAGAGTCTAACAGGAGGGAAAAATGGCTGAAGTTGAGAAGAAGAAATGGGGCTGGGGCAAACGAATCCTCGTTGGCTTTGCAGGGCTACTGGGCTTGCTGTTTGTGATCGGCCTTCTGGCTCCTGCTCCCCAGACCAATGGTACGTCGGCAGCCGTGGCATCGACCGAAGGCGGATCGGCACTGCCCCGGCTGGCTCCAGTGAAAGTCACGGCACGTGAGCTTGCTCGCGCCTATGAAGAGAACGAAGCAGCCGCTCAGCAGCGTTTCGGCGAGCACCCACTCGAGGTTACCGGCCTAATTACTGGCATCACCCTCGATTTCGCTGACGATCCAGTCGTGCAACTCGCGACCGACAATCAGTTTATGGCAGCTCAGGCGATGCTCAGCGACGATAGTAAGGCAATCGCCCCAACACTGAAAAAGGGGCAGACGATCGTCATTCTTTGCGCCGGCGTGGGTGAGGTTATCGGCGCTCCCATGCTGCGGGACTGCGCAATCCAGCCGTAAATTACGGTCCCGGTTCGACGCGTGCTATTGAATGGCGCGTGGCAACGAAGGGGCGAAAAAGTCACCGTTTTTCCGCCTCTTAACAAACTGGGACCCCTAATTACTAAGTGGGACCCCCTCCAGGTCCCACTTCCGCAGCCGCTAGCCGGCTTCGCGACCTTGATGTGGCCGAATTTCGCGCTCGGCTCCGCTACCTCTGAGAGGCCTCTAAGTGAGGGGAACGTGATCCCTTAAGAGGGCGAACTGCCCGATTTTGCGGGGCCACCTCTTAGCCGGCGTTGACTCCAATCTGTCCTGTCCTA
>Ga0310813_10000049_pt1 | contig 87983 bp, 175 predicted proteins | sample YN3metagenome_FD_203086 | JGI IMG/M metagenome (GOLD analysis project Ga0310813, IMG submission 203086) | Soil microbial communities from experimental microcosm in Duke University, North Carolina, United States - YN3 | ecosystem: Engineered > Artificial ecosystem > Soil microcosm >... | reverse complement strand
GTTTGTTTTTTTGGCGAAAGTCTAATTAGACGTTTGGATAATTAAGTAGTTGATGTTTTAGACTTTTAATTAAATACTTTTGATCTCAATAAAAACAGAAGTATGTCAAAGCACCCTCCACACAAATTCTTTAAAGACCTGGCAGTTGTTTACGTGTTGAATCGCAGCGTGAGCAATAATTTTCTGAAGCAGCATGGAGTAGCCACAAAAGGTGGATTAACAATAGATGATATCCGTGTCTTATGTAAATCAAGTTTGAATATAGAAGTTGGAATGCAGGAGATAGAGGACGTGTTATTGGCCGGCGGATTAATGAGCCTGTTCAAGAAAACAACTACTATAGTAGACTCTAAAGAGGTTGATATATGGTCGTTGCACAATCGTGCAGTATTAATTACGCCGGATGATTACAGGGGTACTACGGATTGGGTGGTGAATGTTTTTACATGCCCCGAATGCGATACGAATAACCCAACGGAAGCCAGTTATTGCATGGGGTGTGGTGTACCTGTTGAATTAACCCAGGAAGTAAAGGATCGCAGCAAAACAAATATTTTGGTTAGATTCATGAAAGATTATGACGAAAGCACTTCTAAATAATTGCGTATATTCACTCCCTCATTTTGACATGTTTTTACAACACAGGGCTCCATTTCTATGGTGGCCCTTTTTTTGTGCCCACCACTTACGCGCATAAAAAAGCCCGGATATTGCTACCCAGGCGCAGAAGCAGGAGTGAAACTTAATCTAAAAATGGTTTAAGACTATGCACTATCTGTTTGAATAGATAGTCTTTACTTCTTTGTTCAACCGGTAGCTGATCATAGGGGACAAAACATGGATGCTCTTTGCTGTCTGCGTTTTTAACAGGCCCGTACTTCCATCCCTCTTCTTCCTTCTGTTTTAACCAGCTATCGTGAGAGGCCGACGGACTTGCATCAGGGTTGTCAATATGAAATTGAACACCATTGATAGCTGAAGATTTTTGCCATTCGGGCGCTTCTGCCCATGATGGTTGTGATATGTCCTCTATGCTTTCACAAAAGGATTTGTTTACTTCATGGCACACTTGTGCGACATTTTCTTTGGTCATACTTGTATTTTATACTTGAAAAAATAATTAACATTCAGCAGAATGGCTTACCTAACAATTTCTGGCCACTCCCAGTATGCGCCTATGATAACTTCTGTATTGGTATCTGGATCTATTTTTTTTGGCGCTTGTAAGCGATTGTGTATAGAATAGCGCAATACAACTGGGGCATCAGGATTCATACACGTAACGGCTAAGTTTAAATGACCAGTACCAAACACCTGCATTACCGTTGCTGGCAACATCACAACATTATTTTTTGAAGCATGCTCATCAACGCCATTGGGGAAATAATGTACTTGGCGACCGACTGTTGGTAATTTTATTTCTTCCATCATAATTGTTTATTGTTCAGTTAAAAACTAACCCTGTCCCCGGCCTTTATGATTAATAAAAAATATTACTTCTTATTCAAGAACGTTTCTGCTAACTTCTTTATTCTACTTTCATCACTAAATTGATCTGGTGTTGACTCGAGCGGGTTTATGATGCCATGCGCTTGAGATGATTTAAGGCCCAGCAAATCTACAATAACCGGATCAGACCCAAACTCTGTTACTAAGAAATATACCGTTACTTGATCTTCTTGCCCATCTCTATCTACCCTACCAATCACCTGGTTGTGAACACTTGGCGACCAATCTAACTCTCCTATAACAACAGACTTGCAACGATGTTGAAGACCATCAATCCCGATACCTGATCTATTGCTGATAATAAATAGATTGGTTTCTCCATTACAGAATGCCTGTTTAGACATCTCTTTTTCTTTTGGCGACTCTTCCCCTGTATAAAACACCGGTTTGAATTCAGCTAATTCTTCTGCCCATATATCATATACATCTCTATGCCATCCAGATAGTACAACCGGTTCATTTTCTTCCAATAATAATCGAACGAAAGCAGCAACATGTTTTGCTTTTGATACTCCAGTTTGATGCCGTATCAGCGAATCAAGTTCCCTCGCCGCTATACCACGTTCAACAAAGCTGCCATGTACAACTTTCAACGCCAATTCCTTCGCTAAATCAGCTGATTTTTCAGCCTGTTCTTCATCATAGTCTACTGTATATATGATTTTATTAAGCATGGGCAGTTCTCTCCCAACCTGAGCGCGTGTTCTACGCAAGAATAGATAGTTGTCTCTCAAATATGCCCCTAATGCAATTGGATCTTTTATTTTGGCATGTCGGCCATGAAACTGCGCCCATTCACGCAAAAAATCTTCTTCTTTACCTAGGCATCCTGGATTTAATAAGTCTAGGATATTGAAAATTTCATCGCCATAATTATAAATTGGTGTGGCAGACATCCCCAGGCAATACTCCACGTTCGCGGATAGAATTTTGCCGGCCACATATTTCTGACTGGTACTTATTCTCAATTCTTGTATTTCATCGAATATGGCCGACTTGAAGAACCCAGTGGTAAAAATATTTACCCACCCGGACAAGCATGAATACTTTATTATGTACACATCAGCAGGAGGCAATTCATACGGTGTTGTTTTTTTAATAACGTGTGTTGTTAAGTGAGTGAACTTTTTTATACCATCATTTTCCCATTGTAACGGGAGATGTGTTTGCACTACTATGATTGCCGGAAGTTTTTTTACATTTTGAAGCGTCAATATTGCCTCCAAAGTCTTGCCCAATCCCAAATCATCACCAAGCAACCATCTTTTTCTTACTGCATCAAACCTGGCAGCCTGTAATTGATAATTTCTTGCTTTGAATCCTTCTTTCAGCTCTACAACTGGTGGAATATAATCGGGCAAGAATATCGCTTCCGTCTCTTCTACAGAACGCCTCTGTTGATTTCTGCCATGCATTAGCCTATCAACATCCTGTTCACCAATTAAAAGCGGATACCTGTCTATAAACCACAATAAATCATGACAATTTTCTGGCAGATTAGGAAAATAAAAGGGGCTTGTGCCTGTCTTTGGAATGTGAGGGAAGATAGATTTCAATTTAATGCATACATGCGGGGAGAGATCATATAATACCCATCGATTACTATTGCCATCGTAAGATAATTGCCCAAATGTCTTTAAAGCCATGCTTTGCCTAATTTTATAATGTAACAATCCTTCCCATTGATTTGTTCCGGGAATCCCATACTAACATTTGTGACTAATAACAAACTAGCAATCTGATCAAACTTACAATACCTTGTACACTGCCGATATATAGCTCTCTTTGCTCCCATTATCTTTACCTCAATTCCGATACATGAATAAAGCAAGAAGTCTATACTATTGTCCTTGTCTAACACATATTCCTTTTCTACGAACTCTTTTGGTATCTCATGTAACAAAGTATTATATACTTCTCTCTGTAATGCCTTTTCATCATGAAGTACAAATCTTTTTTTACTTAAAACAGAAATGATATGTGCTATTTTATCTTTGGCCAAAGTCTAGTTTATTTAAAGGCTATTAGCTATTCCCAGGAACCTATACAAAATTTGTGTCAGATGTCGTTGACAATTCATTTGCCTCCATTTCAAGCTCCTGTTTTAGCAGTTTCTGTAATGGTTGCAATATTTTCTGTGCAAATAGCTCACAAGACTTTTCACACTTCTTCCCAGATAATATATAAGACATGCCGGTGAATAATTTTGTTCCGAAATAACCAACGTTAAGACTGCAAATGAATTTTCTGAAATCATCCTTGCCAAATGACCGCCAAGCATAAGATAAGTTGCCATAGTCGGTAACGGAAGCAAACATTCCGTCTGAGGTTAATACTATTTGGCCCAACCATTCTCCATTTTCTCCATAAAGAGTATAGTTCCTTGCTGTAACTTGTTCCATCATTGTGTTTTTGATTAATAAATGTATTCGCCAGACCTATACATGACAGGTTGTATTTCTGTTTTACAATAAAGCGGATGCTTTGGCGATCCATTTTTATTTATAAAAAGTGCTTTTGCGCTCGGGAATGCCTCTGCAAGTTTTTTATCAATCCCGGAATCCGATACTTCTTTGAAATTGCCCCATGCAAAAACAACGTCTTTGCATCTTTGTGCCGCACGTTTTAATACTTCTGCATTCTTAATCATTGCTTCTACGGTTTCTGCCTTTAACATGGCTGGGTTTGTAGATATATATGAAAAACAATTGCACATATAAATACCGCCGTATCCTAAATTTGTGGCTATTGCCCTTACGCGTCTTATAGTTGGATCATCTGCTTCGGCATTAGCGGTTGACGGGTTTAGCCCTACAAACATTACCAATGGCTTACTATCGTCCCAGATGCGCCATAAAGCATAGCGATATAGCCCACATTCTGAAAAATCAGCACCTTTTCTTTCTTCCATTTTTATTACTTGTTGAATAAGATACAAATAGAGTAATACTATGCGGCATATTGTTCTTCACTTCCGGTATCGCTTCCGATTGGATTTTCAAACCCATACTTAATGGCAGTTGCTTTGAATAAAGGCAACCCATATTGTGCATAGTCATTGAAATCTTCAAGACCTTCTTCCAATATCCAATTCCACATTGCCACTACGCTATACATTAATGAAGAAGAAATGCCTCTTTGGTTGAGCGCTTTTTCAAACCCAAATTCAACATCTTCTTTTAATTGAAGCAGAATGTTTTCTTTAGTAAATGGTTTATGATCATGCTTGCCTACCCATTCATCTTTTAATTCGATGCCAAATAAATTCAAATCTTGCTCAGGGATGAATTGCATTAACCTGGATATATCTCTACCATCTATTGTTTGTGATTGGTATTGATTTTTAATTTGCTCTAATGTTTTCATGATTTATTTATTTTTAACTTTGGATTTAGGGATATTAATTGCCGCCAAGTAAGCACACGTATCGGATCGAAATCAGGAAGTATTTTGTTGATTTCATTTGGATTTGCGTATTGTTTCATTTCTTTCATGTAATGAACTTTATCCTCAGCAGACATCTCTATTAGGTTCTTAATTTTAATCATACCACTTAATTTTTAGTTTTTGCCACCTCTGGTTTAAAGCTAAGACTTATGAAAGCTATGTTATGGATTAGTTCTTCGTAATAACGGGCAGATTCGCCGGTATATTTATTTAAAACTTCGTCATTGTCATCTATCAATACCCCACAGTCTACCAACAAATCCTGTATCGTTTGCTGGGCATTAACTACGTCACGTCTGTATTTATCTTTAATACAAAGCCTGAATGTCATCCCAACCTTTGAAAGAGGGAATATGAGCCCCTTATCTTGTAGTCTTGCAGCCCATTCTTGCATTTGATGCTGCACTATTGGTCTATGATGCTCCAGGAAAGCTAAATACTCCATATTGCCTCTTATTTTAGAGATACACATAGATACCGCGGATTGCGCCACCTTAACAGCCTCCTTCAATGAAACCATATCAGACTTCTGTTGTTTTTTTTCGGCCCATTGTTTTATGTGTTCCCTGGCATACTTTCTTATGGTTACAGCTTGACTATTATTTTTCTTACTGATTATGTTGCCAGTAAGCACAAATCGGATAGTAATTTGCCCGGATCCCATCTTTTCACGCTTAGGCGGTGGGATAGGAATATTGAAGTAAGTCTGAAATCGTTTAGCTGCCATGTAATTTATTTTGCCTACGCATTATTATGCTTTTTTCTTTCGTGGAGCACGTTTATTCCGGCTTTTAAGCCATTTGTTGTAATTAAGTACATCTCCCTTGCTTATCCACCCGTATTTCTGTGTTAGTTCGTTGTACTGAGGGATATATGCCTCTGTAGTGTTGTTTAGCATGAGTTTATTGGCCTTATCTGCATCTAATGCTGTCTGCTCTGCTTTTAAGAGTTCATAGGCGCTATCGCTCTTTAAAACGATTTCTTTTGAAAACTCTTTGCCTGGGTGTTTTTTTATGAACTCATAGAAGTGTTTGTATATGTTCCCTTCGGATTGTTGGCCTTCAGCCTTACGCATGTACTGGTTAAGCTGCTTTTGGATGCTAGATATGGATGCTCCCATGTCTTTAGCCTTAATGATCACAAAGTGCTTGTCGTAAAATAGCTTGAATACCCCTGGCTCATGTGGGAGTGTTACATCTATGCTATAAACAGCAGAAGGTCGTGCCGCATTGCTGAATTTTGTTTTTGCTTTGAATAGTTGTGGCATAAATATGATTTTATGTATTAAAGTTGGTATTTATATGGATCGTAAACGATAGGCTACATATCTTTCAACCGAGTCATCAATAATCTGCTTTGATATAATAGGCAATTCTTCGTACCTATCTCCTGCCTTCAAAGTTACATCAGCTACTGTTTCATTCCATTCATGGAATGACATAAGACGTTTTTGTTGTTTAAAAATTCTCTTATACCCATTTTCAAAAGCCTCAGCTGGCGACCATGATCTGTAGTCGTCATTATAAACTACATAGTACCCGCCGATTTGTGGTCTATGTTTCGTAACATAATTTTCATCAACTTCAAAAGAAGTATAACCATCTTCTTGTGGAGTTATAATGGCTCCAAATCCTGGATTAATTTCTATTGCCTTAATTTTTAAGGCCCATACCTTTTTGTGGCATTGGTACTGTGGCATTTCTTTACTTACATTCATTATTTATTTTTTTAAGTTAACCATCTATAGCCTTTCTATTGTTTGTTTTAGCTTTTCTATCTCAGGAATTGGTGGACAACTTTTATTCAGCGGCGATACGCTTTTTAAGTAATCGGCCTTGTTAATACCAGGCTCATTCTTTGATATATATTCGTTAATGCCTCTTCTTGATAGAAGAAGTGTTTCAATTACATTACAGGCAAAGGATTTAATTTGTTTTACCCTACCCACCAATTGTGAATTATCATTGGGAGATAGTGTTACTCTTGTTGGATGACCACCTTTCACTCTTTTCTCAAATTCAGAAATAATATTCCTATAATCATCTTTTGATACCGATTCGGATAATACCTCTTTAAGAGCATTAAATCTTTCGACATGATCAGATTCCTGGCTTGCTATAAACTTGTTAAGATCTCTAATTTCTTTCTCCACTCTCATTATATCGGCAGTATTCTTACACCGGGCATCCCACACCTCTTTTGATATTGTACCTCTGGCAAAATATTTTCGGTTCTTTGATATGCCAAAAGCAGTTGCCACTTTTTGTAGCTCCTTCAATTCCTCTACCAAGGAACTTCTTTTTTCTTTAGCAAAAACTATGTCCATTGCTTATTAGTTATTAATCAATTGGGAAATCTTGTGAATCAGTATATTCCCTCCAATGGGTCACTTCTTTTTCTGTCAAGAACCCTGCCTGATCCTTCCGTATTCTGAATGGTTTACTATCCTCTTCTCCATCAAGATATTTTACATCATAATACCCTTCTAATTGCGGAAGTATATCTTTCAAACTTATCCATTCTATTCCTGTAGTAGTTGGCATTTTATTTATTTAGCAGGTTATTTAATTTGTTTCGACCCGCAGAACGGGCAGTAGGTATGATACACTGATATTGATTTTGTTACAGCCTTGCCCATTGCCCCATCCTTTTTCTTAGGAGTTAGCTTATACTGTACATCATTAAATGTTCTTTGCCGCGGATTTTCTCCAAAAGAGAATCCGGTGTTTTTCATTTCTAGATCCGAAATATCTCCACCCGATTCATTCTTTAATTTATCAAGAACTTTAACTTCAATATCTGTTATGCAATTACACATGACACTTTATTGTTTAGGTAAAAAATTATCTTTGTCTATAATGGTTCCATCTTCAAATGATTTATCTCCAAACAGCCATACGCCAATGTTAATAAGACTATCAAATTCTTTAACGGTATAAAACAGGGTGGTGTCAAATATTCCTCTTCTGAAACTTTCACCGAATAAGGTCACACGCTCTTCTTCTGTTAGGGAAGATATACGGCGTAGTATTGGCTTCACATCTTTTACGTGTGACCCAATATATAATTCGTTTAATATAGTTGGTGAAAGAGCTTCTGTTGATTGAGTAGTTTGATTTCCGGCTATACGTACGGTTATTTTACAATCACATCCTATATAATACTTCAAGTACGATTTTATGTCCATGATTTATTTGTTCTGTTGTTGAAGGAATTGATTGTATAGGTTTTTAGCTTGTTCAGAAGTCGAATTCTTTGTTAGGTGCGGCATCATTTTAGTTAGAACCCAATCCATGTATTCTATACACTGCTGTTGAGCATATTCATCCATTATTTCTTCTGCGCGTATCCCGGGAATAACTTCCCCTTGTTGGTCACAGTTAAAAGAATGTTTCCTTATTAGATCGTCTTTAGTCATTCTCTATTGTTTTTATGTATTCGTACATGGCATCAGTAGCTTTATTTAACTCCCAGTTACCATACCCAATAGGAGTTTGTCCATCTTCCCTAACTAATGTTAAGCTGAATATGTCAGCAATAATATCTTTTGCCTTTTGTATTTTTTCTTCTTTAGTCATTGTTGCTTAATTGTAATGGTTATTGGTTCTAATTTTAGTGGACACCATTGGGGAGTATCTGGATGATAATTTTGATCTGGTGGAATATTAGCATTACTGTCTTTAACTATGCGACAACGATAAAGTTTTCCGTCGCTTAAATCTGGTTCAAAACAAAATGGACAGTCAATACATCCTGTTACCTGTAGTTCCATTTTTAGTCTTGCTGTTTATTGAATAGGTTGTTGATGTGTTCTGTCATAGATGGATAATCTTTAGCCCACCCATCTATCAATGAGATGGCGTAATTATGACCAGCTTCAAAGGATAGTTCTACTATTTCTTTAGCGAATAATAACATCGACATCCTTTCATAATCATTAAGACTAAACTTTTCGTCAATGTATTTATATAGTATGCTTTCTGCTTGTGTCATGGGTGGTTATTGTTTAGGTGGATCGGGTAAATATTGCCAATGAGTATATATTTCTTGTTCTTCTGTGTTTAAAAAGTTGGATCCCATTCCAAAGAATTATCTATACAAGATAGACTATACCTTCCTTTATTGCTAATACACAAAACGGTTGTAAAACGAGCAGGAAGATCATCGTTTACATCAATCCAATAATTATCATCCATGAGTTTACATTTTAGTTAGGTGCTCTTTTACTTTCTTCCAATATTCCCATTGATCAGGCAATTTGGTACAGGGAGATATTACTTCAATAATTTCATCTACACATATAATGGCATTTTTTCGTCCAACACGAAATACATCTGCCGAATTCAAATTAAGTATACCAGGGACATCTAATGATGGAGTAAATTTTATATGTAGCTCTTTTGCTTTTTCTTCAGGAGATAACATTGTATTGTATTATTTAAGTTCAGGTAATGGGGCAGCCTCTACACATTGTCTTAATAATCGCTCTTCTGATGCCGGAGTTGTAAGTATAACGTTGGCACACATTACCTTTTTGCTCTAAACACGCTTCTTTAGCGTATTGAATCATGGCTTCATGAACATATTCAGGAAAGAACCCATTATAGTCCTCAAGGACTTCTTTTGCTGTACGCATTGGTATTTATTATTTAGTGGAAGAGAATAATTTAGTAAGATCATCCATAGATGTAATAATGCCGTCATATATTTTATACATTAATTCTGGTTCCTGTTTAATGGGTGTTAATACATATACCTTTTTACCGGCACCCTTCATCCAACCTGCCTCCGTGTTGGCAGACCTACCGCATGGCAATACCATTACACATGTATCAACCCAATCCATTCCGTTCTTGTCGGAATTATACCCTTTAATAGCCAATGGATGGTATAAGGCTTGCTTATACTGTTCAGATGTCCATTCTAGCCAATTAGGGTCTATATCCGACCATGAAAAACCGGATTGCCCATGTGGCGGATTCATAAAGTCATAAACTTCATGACCACACTGTCTTAATATACTAACAACTTCTTGTTGAAATGGATTACGCCAACTACTGGCTACATATATTTTCATGATTATTATTTACAGTGAGAGATAAAAAGAGAGCAACCAAATCCGGGCTGCTCCCATACCCTTAAAAAACAACTAACTGCGAGAGTGGAGAGTATCAGGATCGAACTGATAACCGTGCCTGTTACACACCTAAGAATAGGTATTGGGTCTGCTCTAACCTATGGAAATACTTCCTTTGAGCTAACTCCCCGGTTTCCGGTCTTTCCCGGATTGTCACCCGTTAGATTATGCTTGTTGACTTTATGGGTTAAGCCAAATCTACCGTAAGCATTTCGGCCAGCCTCCAATTGCGTACATGCCCGTGGCTGATTTTCCTTTACGCATGTACCTTGTTGACAACGTTTTGTTATACTAACAATAGGCAGGACTATCTCATTACCTGCACCGAACAATTGTTGAGTTTATCCGGTTCCCAGTGTTTTGGAGTTCCCGCATTCCCATCCTCAATCAATATGGTATTATTCCACCACCACTATTGTAGTATAACAAAGAATGTTTTAGTACTGAAAGTATAATGGTTATTCTATTCCATATCCACCTGTCTTTCGGGTCAGGAACGGTTTGGACTTCTGTATTCATATTTCTATGGCCGTTTTAAGACTTTAAGTAGGCTCGTCCCATTGAGCCAGTCAGCACCCACATCTGATTCTCCCAGATTTATACCTTCAATACTAAAAGAAAGTATGTGTCTTTTAAACGTTACGATGCCTGTGTATCCACCCTCGTAACCGGACAGGGCCGGGAATAAAAGACACAATTATGTTATAATTACTATTACAAAGAACTAATATAGTGCGCCTTGATGGACTTGAACCACCGACATGAATACTAAAAGTACCCCACTCTACCAACTGAGCTAAAGACGCATTTAAAAGGGAATGATATAAGGATTTATGGAGCGACCGGACTCATTACCTTCTTTCTCCTACCGGGTCACATTCCCAAATGTTATTGAAAAAACCAACTAAAAGTAGCTTTTATTATACTCAAGTTTACTTGATGTAACACAAGCCAATAAGTCCATGCTATTGGGGCAAAAAAGAAATCGACTACAGCCCAAATAAAATCATGATGAATATGATACCCAACCATAGCTGTGCAGACACAGAAAATTGTATACAGTGCTTCTTTCATTTTTTACTTGGTTTATTTTTAGTTTTTGAAGGAACAAAAAAAGATGATGGTTGAACCCCAAGCCAAGAACACACGTTGAAATAAGTTTCAACATCAGGCAAACTTCTTCGCTCTAACCTGGACACCGTTGCAGCTGAACACCCTATATATTTAGCAACCACTCTAGTGGATTCCTCTAGCTCTATTATTCTCTTTTGTTTTATTGCTTTTGCTAAACTGTCCCTATCTAATTTTAGTGTCATACTTGGCCTTGTGTGTCACAAATGTAATATTTTGCCATTGACAATACAAAATATTTTCCTAAATTTATTTTTCAAAATATGGTTAGCACCCAAAAAATACCGCTTAAATAAGAATACAACCGTTCATCACTATACCATTTTACGATAATAAATAATGTTCGCATATTTACATCATCAAATAATTAACCCCCGATCACGGCGGTGGCGAAAAGACTGACCCGGCCCAGGAAGTACCCACCGCTTTTTAAATTAAAAAAAGAACACACATGAGTGATTATTATTACAAACGACCAAAGTATATAATTAAGATTACCAAGAATAGATATTCTGGGAAGAAACAAGAGCAGCGATTGGCTTTTGTAGGAGACAAGGCTTTTAAATGGGTATCAATCCTATCATTAATTGTCGCCGTAGCTCTTCTTATTGTTGTATTTGCAGTAATGTAAACCACTCATCAGTTTATAATACCGTTTATCCATAAATAGCTTGCTATACTATAAAGGATAAACGAGCTTTGAACTATTAAATAATAAAAAAAACTTCGCAAAATGAAAACTTACACAATTAACTACAAGCACCATATTGGTGAATCATCTTACGAATCTGGTCAGGCCTTAGTTGACTTTCTATCCGCTAACCAACAATATAATTATGCTGGGTTTGTCCAATTTAAAGATGGGATTAAGATAAAGGGAGTGAAAAGCGAAAGTCACTTCATTGCCCAATATGGTAGATCTGCCGAAAAATGCTTTTTTGTTGGTCGCGGAATGGATACTTGGAATGGTATCCATAATTTCGGAGGTCGCAATTGGTATAATCAACCGCCTATACCTATACTTAATCCAGATAATCTTTCTTCATCACTATATATTTCCCCATCTCTTAAAGAGATATTAATGTAATTCCCCCGTTTCCCGCGAAGTTATCCGTCGGGAATAAAACAAGAGGGTCGCACCTATGTGACCCTCTTTATATCAACCGCTCATAACACTATACAACCATCCATCCTAATTCCCTTGCATACCTTATATAGTGGGAATATCTTTGAATACTAAAACAAAAACTCATGAAAATTTATCCTTTTAAAAAACTTACAACTGTAACTTCTGGTCAATTAGTTGCTACTCCTAGTGTTACAGGCAAATATGATATTAGCCACGATACCAACTATGATGTATTTCAAATCGAGTGCATAATAGATGATATGGCTTTAGTAAACAACACTCTGTATTACCCAGATGAATTAAGAGAAATTCAACTCAATTAACCACTCCTGTATAAATACAACCGATCATCCACAATATCCTTTTATTTACCTATAAGCTGCTATAATTTAGCAGTATTAAAACTAAAAATCATGGGTAACGAAAATGTAACAGCCTTATTTGATGCAGAAACATACACTGTATATAATGATAATGATCAATTACTGTTTACCTGCACTTGTTATGAAGATTTAGTAATGTTTTGCTACGAAAATGATTACAATCTTAGCACAGTTACAGGTATCTAATCCAACATGAGGCAAACAAATAACACGGCATCCTCCCAACGAAGATGTGACCAAAACCTATAAAGGCGAAGGTTGTGTGAAATGAGCCCTGCCTCTCTTTTAAATAACATATTATCATTCTCATGCGTGTAACTAAGAAGTTGTTAGTAACCCAGATCAATGAACTCCTCCAAAGAATGGAGACTGATTTTGTCGTAATATCAATTCAGCGTAGCCGATTTAGAGGGCATGAGTATGAAGGTGGTGCTTAGTGGTGGTATGCAGAACTAAAAAGTACCACCAATCCAGATTTGGATAGTTATCAATTGTTTTGCTATTTGCCATTTTACGAGATTGAAAAAGGATTAAACAATGGAATGAAATTATCTATAATTGATAATTCAAAATATGGTTTAGCTACTATTAGTGACCTTGAGATTACGCTCTTACAATAACATATTAAAATAATAAATTCTTTTATTAAAAAAACTCCATCAGTTATGCCAACAGAACTAAACATACCTGAATGTAACCGGATTATAGCCGAGTTCGTGACAAAAGGAAAAACCATGCGTGCTGCGGGAGGTGGTAGATTATATGTGATAAATGGTATTCCTACCAAGATTCCAAACATGAAGTTTCATTCTTCATGGGATTGGATAATGACGGTAGTTAGTCTGATAAAAAAAATTATAGATGAAAATCAATGGCCGCATGGAATAAATGTTGGGATTGTCCCGGTTGCCGACTTTTATGACTTGCCCATTTATGCTTCTATCGATGAAGTGTATAAAGCTATAGTTCACTTTATTGAATGGTACAACACACAAACAACTAAAACCAACTAATCATGATACCTAATATACCTGGAGGAGAATGGAAGCTTATACCTTTAAAGGCAAATGAGAACTCTAACGTAATTGGATATTCAATAAAAATAGATGGCAGAGCCACATCTATAGCTAGTGCTATTAAAAGTGAAGTTGCCCCTAATTCTGATTTTACTCTTACAGAATTACAGGCAATAGGGAAGTTATTACTTTCAGCCCCTAAGCTGTATGAAGCCCTGTTAATAGCTCAACAATATGTCAATGTGTTCATGATCAGAGGAGAGGAACCTTTGGTAGGTGATAATCTTAAAATTGATTCGTTTAAAATAAGAGAAGCTCTTAAACTAGCTACTGAATGAAAAAGAAACACTACATATTAATAGCATTATACTGTTTTGTAGGAGCCATTATCATAAACATTTTATTATTTGTTGGCTTCTTTAGACCCAATATTTGGGTGTCAGAAGACCCATACAATACTACCGATGGTTATGGATTCACCTATATAAGCGGATGGAAGAACGGAAAGAAAGTATTAAAAGGCGGATTTACCTGGCAACCAGTAACGCACGATAGTATGCTAAAAGTAGAAATTGACAAAGCGGTACATTATCTGAATAACTACAAATAATTAATTCATGAAAGCAGCAGACACTACAATAAACAGGGTAATATCTGAGCTCTGTTATGAAATAGACGATCTCAAGCAACAAATACAATTTTGGCGAGAACGATATGAACAAGAAGTACAAGAGCGGAACCAAGAGACAAATCAAAGGATTGAACAAACCAACAAAGATATTGGGAACCTGCTATGTTTTGCTCTTTCTGTTCGCGATAATGAGAATGGAGATTTAGTAATACCGGCAACCGAAAGAAAACAACTTGCAGAAAATTATAAATAATACACAGCCATGAGCCAGTACATAATATCCCCGGTAACTCTTTGGGATTCAGAAAAAGAGTTGTGGGAGACACATATAATACATATAAAGGACAAAAAAAGAAGATTCGTATACAGTGCATGGGGAAGAACTGAGGAAGAAAGTTCTAGCCGGGCTTATATACTTCAGGTTCTTTTGGATTCCAGCAATGGCGTTAACCACTCATAAACCTATATAACCGTTCGTCACTATTGATGTTTAATATCGGCATCAGTTGAAGTAAATTTGATTTACCAAAAAATAAAACATGGCAACTACCGGAGTTTTTGGTTTGACTGATCAGCAACTTAAAAAGTTTAACGCCCTGAAAAGGGCTTATAAAGATTGTTTAAAGGCAAATATGCTACCTGTCAATATATATGGGGATATAACTTTTTACAATAAAGAAATGATAGGAGAATATGGCAATAAGGACTATCTAGACCAGAATTCTGTCAAGAACTTGCATCCCATTTTTCTAAATGGAGATGCTAGAACTAATAATTATTTTTCTATCCCATCTCAATGGACAGATGATTGTGATCACGTTATATTCCTAACTGATAAAGGGAAAGAGCTATTAGATGAAATAGGAGAATAACCAATACAATTACCAAAAAAAATATTCCATGCGACACTTTAGCGTTATAATAGAAAAACCAAATCATACCGGGTACTTTGAGGGCCATACTGTTAAACATGACGACGGCTACTCCCTAGTGTGTACTTCTTTAGTTGGTTCTGGTATGTGTGATTTCGTTGGTCTATCTAAAAGCAGCCTGTTAGGATTGAAAAGCATTATTCACAAACAAGCAAGCAAGAGAAAAACATGGAAAACAACATATAGTAATTACCCTTGTAAAAAACAATAAAGATCATGGACATAGAAGCAATAAAAGCAGAAGCCATTCGCATCGGAAAAGAAAATTCTTCACTTGCCGCAGTTAAATACATAAGGGAGAAGACTGGGGTTAGCCTCAGTTATGCTAAATCTATATGGGATAAATGGAAATTGGATTATAATCCATTGCAGAAAGTAATAACTTGGCATCCCATTTCTGAAATACCAAACAAAGACTTAGAGGAACCAGAGTATTCAGTTTTTGTATTGTTTCGACAAGAAGATAGACTAATAGAGGGCTATTACAACTTTGTTGAAAACAAAAACATTTATTGTCATGATGCTCCGGGATTTATTCCTACTCAGTGGGCCTATATTGACTTCTTACCTGAATAACTAAAACATAACATGAATAACATTTACACTCCTGAAACAATAACCCAATTAAAAGAAAACGAAGTATTCGTATACGGTAGCAATCAATATGCTATCCATGGCGCAGGAAGCGCCAAAGCTGCCCTAAATTTTGGAGCAATTTATAAAGATGTGCCTATGGGACTATGTGGTCAATCTTATGGCATAGTCACTAAGTCCTTTAGTGATACACATGTTAGCCTGGAGTTTATAAAATCACAAGTAGAGACTTTATATTATTTCGCTTTACTTCGTTTGGATCTAACATTCTATGTAACTAAAATAGGAACAGCTTTAGCCGGCTTCTCCATAGAAGAAATAGCCTCCGTTTTTAAATCCATGCCATACAAACCAAATAATATTATACTACCAAAAGAATTTTCAAAATGAAAAAACAACCTGCCGAATTAACCACAAAAGGCTATAAAGTAACAGATAGCCAAATGAAATGCAAGGGATTTCAGTATGAATTGAAAAAAAGGATTAAGATATCCGGCCCTTTAAAATTATGTAATAACGGTATCCATTTTTGCGAAAGGCTATCCCATTGCTTTAATTATTATTCATTCGATAAATCGAATCGGGTATTTGAAATAATATCCTATGGGGATATATTGACCGAAGGAAATAAATCTTGTACTGCTGAAATAGAGCTAGTAAGAGAATTAACCTGGCAGGAAGTTTTGACACTCGCCAATGAAGGAACCGATAACGTTGGGCATTCTAATACCGGCGACAGGAATACCGGCGACAGGAATACCGGCGACAGTAATACCGGCGACAGGAATACCGGCTACAGGAATACCGGCGACAGTAATACCGGCGACAGGAATACCGGCTACAGGAATACCGGCGACAGGAATACCGGCGACAGGAATACCGGCTACAGTAATACCGGCGACAGGAATACCGGCGACAGGAATACCGGCTACAGTAATACCGGCGACAGGAATACCGGCGCATTCTGTACTGGGGAACCAGTCTTTACCATGTTTAATAAACCATCCAAATGGACAGCAAAACAGTTTTTAGAATCTAAGCCATGGCAATTAATAGTTGCCTACGTTGATACTAAATTGTGGGTGCCGGCCAATATAATGACTGAGCAAGAGAAAAAGGATCACAGAGGATGGGAAAGGGCGGAAGGATTCTATAGAGACATCCCGTATAAAGAAGCATTTGGAAACATGTGGCACAACTTATCAAAAGATAATAAACAATCATTCTTAGACATGCCCAACTTTGACTCCAAGATATTCGAGGAAATAACTGGAGTAAAAATTTAGCCACCCGATAAAAGATTAACCTATGGATTTGTTTGCAACACTAGGCGATATGCTTCGCCCAATTAATTCGCCAGAATTACCTCCTTTTTGTTGGGGTGTAAAAGATGGTAACATTAGTATCTTAGACAATAAAGGGAATGCCAATGCTCCACATTATTTAGCAATGATGGGTATACTATCAGGTGAGGATAATGATGAACTAGCAGATAAGCTAAATGCTTCATTGTCTATTACCCCGGAACAACGAAAATTAATGGAGAATATTCACTTAAATAAGTAACTACATGAACAAAAGACTGGCACTGTTGGGAGGCTTATTCCCTATATTAATGAATGATGCTTTCATGGGAGAACAAAAAAGCGATTTAACCCCAGCAGAAATAACGGGCAAACCAAAAACTCCTCCTATTCCAAAAGGATGTAAAAGATACTTCTTTAATGAAGAGGGTTTTCTTTGTGAAGAAGGAGAACATGTTGTATTTTTTGACGCACTTAAAGCATCAAACGCAGTAAAAAAGTGTCGAAAATGGATGGACAATAAAAACAAATAATCGAAATAGAATAACTATGAGCCATATAAAAACACACTCCGTCTACAAAGATCAATACGGATCCATTCTACTCGTAAATCTAAACAGAGTATCAGAAGTACAGTTAATAGAGTATATAGCACAAGGATTTACAGAACAGGCAACAGGCAACAGGCACGAATGTTTGGATGTTATTGACGATTACTTTGCAGAACAAAATATATCACCAGATCAACAAATTATTCAGGAAGTAAGATAGGTTTTATGAAAAAAAGTAAATTCCCTATTCTAATAGTTATATTTATCCTTACATGGTGGATTTCATATCAAATTTATGTGGATATAACGTATGGGGCTAAATTGGATAAACTAGAACAAGATGTAACTTTTTTAAAAAATGAGAAAGAAGCCATTAAAGCCCCAATTAATACCACTAAAATAGTGGATACCGGTTCTTACAAGATAGGCGATACAGTTATTTTCATATACCCTGTTGGAGCGAACAGCTACCGAGTAGTAATACAGCGATTCATACCTGAACAAGGAAAATATTGGCTAACATTTATTGATGATCACACGAAGTCAGGATACTATCCGTCATATAAAGAGTGGTATTTACCATATAGTTATAAACTAAATAAAAAATAATTCCCATGAAACAAATACTACTTCTACTTACCCTGTGTATAACTCACAACATGGCTAATTCACAGTTGAACTACGATTCGCCTATGCCTGTCATAGACCCTTCTAAAATATGGAAAGGACATCTTCCTGACAGCGCACAATATTTCCTAGATCGTACACACAAGTATGTTGGCCAACCAGAAGACATTAAATACGATACAATTAAGATTGTCTATACGTACATAGATACTTCAAAAGTAAAGATGGGGAATTATGATGGTTACCGATCTGCGGTTCAAATGTGGGCTTATGGATACGAAGTAAGAAAAATACGCCATAGGGAGGGATGGGGTGACCAATCTTCACCAACTATAGATGGGGCCGCTATTGACGTATACAGGCATCGGGATGAATATGTTCACTATAAATATTTATTCCATTCCAAAAAAGAAATCACCAATAATATTATCATAACCTGGCACATACAACTAAAATAGCTCCCCATGAACTTCTTTCAATTACATCCATTATGGACTACGGTAGGAATACTAGCTCTTATTGTTATTGCCTTTAAATGGGCCAGTTACGAACTTAAACATGCTATACCAGAGCCACAACAAAGGTTTGATAGTAAAGTAGTAGACCTATATTCCATTGAAAAGAAAGAAATTAAAGATAGACTGGATCACCATGAAGAAGCAATTAGTAATTAAATACGCGTCATGAAAAATATATTAATCATAATTCTTTTATTCGTAATAACGAATGGGTTTGCACAACAAAGCATTGAATTACTTGGTAATGGCAAAAATGAGTTAGGACGTGTCGTATATCGAGATAGTTTACGTATTGGTAAAAAAGTAGGCGAAAATACTTTTTGGATCCCCAACAAAGGAGACACGCTGCACGGAATTGTAGTAAAATATGTTCCTATTACGAGAGATACTATTCTCGTACCAGTGGTACGCATAAAATCAGTTTGCCAAAAGAAAAAAGATGTCATTACCCAAGAAATGAATGTAGATACTTTTACTATAATTGGGGGGCATACGGATACATTGAAAAAAGGGATAACCCCAATTTCTTCCAATGGTCATACAGAATTTAGGAATTATATATCATACAACGATTGTCTCTCACGCGGAACAATTGGGCAAACATTTGTAGCAACAACTAAAGACGAAATTGAAAATATAGGTATCATAACATATACTATAGACAAAAAAACAGGAGATACTATATCCGCCAAAAAAGGCTATACCCCGCTCACAGTATCACACAAAACGGATACCATTGAACATAAAAAACATTGTTATTATTTTGTATGGAGTAATTACAACCCATCAAATATGGATTGGGGGTGGGGAGAATATAATTATATGTCTGAAGAGAGGCCGAGCGTTAAAGACATGCTAGATAGAATTAAATTGTACTCCATGGGTAAACCCACTAAATATTTAAAAATAGACCAATTAATAGAATTTAATTCTATGCAGGAATTTTATGAATGGCATCGTTCAGCTGACCAACTTAATATTGGTAAATATATTTTTTCAAAGAGATTTCAACCTGGGATTAAAGATTGATGATACTGATACCAATTACCACATTTAATAAATAATCATGATAGCCAATCATTCCCCGCATATACCACCAGAAGACGAACATAAAAGCGCATTATTAATGTGGATACTTATTGTTATAGCCGCTTGTATGGTTTGCTACTTTTTTCATAAATACTCTCATTAGTTAATTTTCTCTTCGTAAGCAGGTTAGTTTTAGTCCACCTGTTGTATTTCTATACTGACAGGGATTATTTAAAAATCAACACAAATAACATAATGGAACAAAATTTAACTACAGAAGATATAGCAAAGATATTTGCCCTTTATTTCCCAAACACTGAGTGCCTTACACCGGACGGCAGAGGCATAATAGTAGGATTGCCACACCACATTAGGCAGCACGAATCGGTATCGGTTCATTTTGGGAAAATGATTCATACTAAATCATCTAATGACGGAGGATACAATGACGTTAGAAATCATGGGAGGTATTATATTAAATCAGCCAGATACGAACCGGTTGGAGCAATAGGCCACACCAATGAAGGATTTGATGCCCCAGGAGGCGTTCAAATGATTCTTACCCCCTTATCTTGCATAACAAATGAAGATGCCATATCTGTAGCTAAAATACTATCTGAACAGGCTAATAGACACGCTAACTTCAGTGTTGTTCGAGAGTCAAACAGGACAGATGTTTGGTTCGCTTTAGAATGTATCCATATTTATCACGACAACACTATACTCTACAATAATGGAGATTCATTTATAAACATGGGTATAGTTGATTTCTTAAGAGGGAAAGGATACATGGTGCCATATAAAGGGCAAGATCTTTTTGAATTAGGAATAGCAATAGACAAAACAACGTTACCCAAATAAGCATCATGAAAAATAAAAATTTTACATTACTAGCTGCATTTACCGTAGCCACAGTTTCATTCATCACCGCTGGGTATATTGTAGTACATACAACTACACTCCCGATAGTCATAACTAGTTATGTGGATACTATTAGAATGCCATTAGGTGACACAATAAGGGTAAGTAACTATTATTGTGACGAAAGACATCATAGGCCGCCAAAAGACAGCATGGAGATAATATACCCTACATGGCCGGCGGAAAAATTATCAGATACTAATTGGATTAAAAGATGGGATTCTTTATTTAATCAAATCGATAAAGAACATCAATAAATAGTTTTAAAAATGTCTAAAAACATGAAAAAAATAATACTTTTAATCGTATCTGGGTTAGCATTTATGGCTATATGGGATGCTCTTTATTTTAATATAAAGAGGCAGCCAGATAAAATAATTAATCCTCGTCCGTATCTAGTTCGTGTTATGACAAATGACACGTTAGCGTGGTTAAAAATTGAACGAGAAATCAGGGATAAAGTAGATTCTCTTGCAACTGTAGGATGGGATAGGGACAATATAACAATTGATACAGCAATTCACTTTGGAGATACCGGTATACTATATTATGGAATAGACAGAAAAGGCTTCACTAACAATTAATCAATAAGATTATACCATACCTATACACCCATAATTTAAGCAAATGAAAAAAAACATTATTATTATCGGGGCTATTTTTCTATTATTAGGTTCTATTTTTTATTTAAATAAAATGTACAACCGATATTTATATAAGAAGGCAGTAAAGCAAGCAATAGACACAGCCATATCAAGGGGATGGCCCAGAGATAAAATAATAATCTATTCGCCAAATTTAATTGAATATACGGGTATATTCTATTTTGGTATATGTGCGACGAATCCCATTAATGATAGCGCAAGCACTAAAATCAGTAATTGGATTCATCAATTCGATTCTATTAATGAAAGTATTCATCCCGATACAAGCTACTATTACGACACCATACCACCATTTGGATTATCCTATCGAGATCAAATAGATTCGATAGGAGGTATAATGTATTCTGTTAAATAGTTTTGTGACCAAAATTATTTAGTGATTATCACCGGGGATAATGAACGTATTTAACTACTTTATGATTGATAGATATACCGTGTTCTGCAACACGGTCACCGTTACTGCTAGTCCCATCTTCAGAAGTGTTGCCAGCAATGCCAGGCGTTCCACCATCTACTGTTACTATACCAATGTGGTAGGCATGATCGTTAGCATCAACGTACAGATATATATCATCTTTTAATGGCTTATCCGTTAGCCATCCATTCTTTTTAGCTAAATCATAAACATCTTGACACGCTCCCAATCTAGGGATAGGAGACCCCCCCTGAAAACAAATATCTAAAACCATGGTGGCAAAATAGCAACACCAAGATTCTCCCTTTTGCCCGCCACACCATTTTTGTATGGCCTCTACCTTTTGTCCCGTATTCTGTTGTGCAGCTTCTCTTACATAGAGAAATTGACGGGCGATATCCGTAGGTGAATATTTCATATTTATTAAGCTTGAAGACTGTTAACAAAAAGATTGGCAACCAATGTTTGTACATTATTAATGGTCTGTTGTGCTAAAGAGAGGCCGGCCTGTTCTAAAGATAGCAATTCAGTTATAAATATGTCAGCCTCCGATTCTAATCTGTCTTTAGCTTCCTGCGACTCAATTTCGCCATTTTCGAGCCCATTTACCAGCTCTGTTAGTCTGCCTTGTGTAGAGTTAAAATAGTCCAGCCCAATCGTTTGTAGGTCAGCTATTGCGCTTACGGCTACACCCTGGAGAATACCCTTTACCTGTGTTAAAAGAAGTTCTATGTTAATAGTCATAATTTTTATTTATATGATTTTTCAGAAACGAGAATAGCTTGCCAAAAAGCATCCAATTGTGATTGATAAAGCCTTAATTGGGAATTATTCAGGATACCTTGTGATTGGTGGTAATTTTTTAATATCCTGAAATTTTTCTGAAGGAGAGCGACCTGGGAAAGTAATACACCAGACTTTGCTCTGACACTATCTTGTGATAGAATGGAAGTTATGATACTATCAATACCAATATAAGACCCACGCCATGTTGCATAACTCTTGTCTGTTGAGGATGCCATTTGATTATATAGCTCATCTGTAAAGTCAGTTGCGTTTTGTACTTGTGTAATCATTCCTTGACTACTTGCTGGAACGAATGAAACCTTACAAGATGTTGGCACTACAATAACTAGCCCAATAACAATTAAACATAATGATATAGATGCAACCAATCTCCCCAACCAACTAGAAGCCTCTCTATATCCAATTGAGTCTCGATTAAATTCATTTTTTTTTGACCCCACATCGATGTCTTTTTTCATTTTCGATCTTGTTTATTGTTTACGATAATATAAATACTGTTCACCTGATCCACCATTTTATCCATCTTAATACTCATTTTATCATACTGATTATTAGATGTTTGTTTTACATCCTCTATTTCCGTCTTCAATATGTTTATCTCTACTGCATTTTTAGAATCCATGGTGCCTCTATTATAGATGATACCACCTACGGCAAGCAGGATTGTAAAAAGAGCTATCAGGAACTCTCCTATCTTTAAAGGTCTGGACATGTCAAATTCGTTTGCCATTAAAAAATAATTGAAGGCTACAATACAGAAAATAAGCACCCTCTAAAAATAGTACAATTTCGTTATGTTTTGCCCATAAAATATAATGAGGTAAATCACATATCTGCAATACAAAAACGCATTTAAACATCCACTTTATGCCCTTATCCGTTCTTACCAGGAATGGGCTATTTGCATAAATCCAAAGACCACATAATATGCAAATATACCCACTCGTGTAACCTAAGTCATGAACAAACCATTGAACATCTTTCCAATATTCAGGAGCAAATACAAAAGGATGAATTATATTTACTGGGCTACCATTCCAAAGTCTATCCAATAGTGACAATGGCCATGAAATAATCAACAGCAATAATATAATATTTCTTTTTCTCAAGGTTTAGGAGGCTGAGGTTTATTTGGATCCGTGCCGCCCCCATCAGATGTGCCACCGATACCATCATCATCCATGACAACAACTTTACCCCCAATGAGTGCACTTTTGGTTGCACTTGGAGTTGATACAGTAAGCCGGGAAATAAGGAAAGCCGTGGCTGCCGAAATTGCTACAGCAGAATTTTCAAATGTTAAGAAGCTGGCTGGCAATTGCACATGAATGTTAAATAATTCAAGCTGAGATAACCCCCAGTCAATAAGATGTGGGCCTTTAGTTATAAAGGCACATACACCGCTTATCCATTGGATATAAACAAATAATTTAGGGGATTTAGCTCTCCACCTACCTACTAATTCAGCAAGTACGGAAAGATCATCGGGTTGAGTTGAATCTGTCATCATATTTTTATTTAATAATTAAGATGTTATTTATCTTATTCGCCTAGCACGAATGGTTCCATATGCGGTTAAAGATCCTCCAGTATAGGCGGATTGTGCAGTCAGATAAATAGTAGTAGTAGATGCCACACTGAACCTAACCAATGGTACTACTCCATTAAATGTACTGTTGCTGGCTATTGCCCCAGGAAATAGTTGTACAAAGAATTGATCCTGGGTACCTGTTGTGGCAGATGTTAATGACACCCCACTATTTGCCGCGGTAATTATTGGGCTACTGGCTGGTAGATAATCAACAACGCCTGTCACATCCCAATCACCAGCAGTTAAAGATATTGATGTAACATTTACAGTTGCCCCAGACGAAACAGAAACAGCGCTGCCAATAGGAATCACAGATGAAATATATTCTCCTATTATTCCAGATGAGGCATTACTATTCGTTGTAACTCCAAATTCTCCACCACTAAAATTGCCAGTTGTTCCAATTAATGGGCCAGTCAAAGTTCCTCCTGATAATTGTAGGTATCTCGTATCTAAGGCAGGGGCCATTCTCAATGGAGATCCTATCTTAGCAATACTATCTGTTTTGCCTTGATATAAAACAGAATCTCCCGTCGATGCTATAGGTGTCTGTATCAATTTTAATTGATTTCCTATAAGCGCCAATGCTCCATTCTGTACAGTTGCTGTAGACCCATCTATATTATTTCCTAACACCAATCGATAACTATTCCCCGAAAAAATAGACATCGTTGTATTTGATACATTAAGTCCCATACCAAAACGTCCACCAGTAGATCCATTATCAAACAGTAAAATTCTGTTAAAAGGCGCTGTAGCCATAGTCCATGTAATAGTACTCGAATTGCTCATACTCATATTACCAGTAATTTGCGCTGGGAAAGAAAGCGTACCATCATTATTCATACTGAATAATGTGGTACTATTCCTTTTAAAATTAAGTTTATGTGTTAGAGATGTCCCTAAAGTGTACGCAAGGCTAAACGTATCTGTTGAAGTTACATTGCCATCATAATTTCCTTGGAACTGAAGCGACGTGAAATCTCCAGTAACTGCCGTTGATGGTTTAACTATCTTTAATGAAGGCATATTAACAATACTAGGAGAAATTGCAGCATAATTAATATTAGTACTACCAAGTAAATTTGTTGTGTTATTAACAATTAAATTCCCACCGTACGTTGTGTCCCCTATACTGGATAATATTTTTCTACTGGCTAAATAATGTCCAAAATCTGTTGGATGTGTGCCATCAGCGGTGACAGTATAAGGATAATTTACCATGTACCAATACACGCCAGCATACTTAGTTCCTTTTGCCACAGCTACCGTACTATCGACAAAAACATATTTTACAAGATTGGGTATAGTGGGCGTAGAATTGGAAATAACGATTTTACCGCTTGGATAAGATTTACCAATAGTTAGGCTGTCTATCAACCGAGACATTGTTGCTCTATAAACTGCCGTGTCGGTATTAGCAGCCGCTTCATTTGTTTCATATTGAATAATAATGTACCTATCTGATCCTGCTATATAATTAGATATTTTTGATAATTGAGCAAATGCATCCGTTGCAAAAGTTCCACTAATGCCCAAATCATTGGCATATGATCCGTAGGTGTTAGCGATTAAATTGAAATAATTTAATTGAATCTGAGTTGCCGCTAATCCAAACATGATACTATTGCCCAATCCCGTTAACGTATCCTGTATTTTATGAAATGATGAATCACCAACATATTCGTTAACATGAGAATAACCATTTTTATCGTACAAAGAATCACCGACATTCCCTTTCCCTGTTATGCTAAAACTTGCAACTTGGTTAGTGTAAAATTGATTTTTTATTGTACTATCTGCAAGTGTAGTACTATCTGCAAGTGTTTGCTTTGGTTTGTCCTGAATATATATAGTGTCATTTTGTTTTTGATTTCTTATCCTGAATGTTCTTAAAAATCCATTTGAAAACTGCCACGTAAAACTTCCGACAGCGTCTGCCAATAGATTAAAGCCACTTGCAGGAGTGGACGGAAGACCGGACTGAGAAGGGAATGTAATAAAGCCTGTATTAACAGAGCCTGTTAATTGAATGCTATTGTTTGTTGTGTTACCAAAAGTAGTTACCTGCTGTAATGTAAGACTAGAGGTAATTCCATTGCTTAATTTAAATAATGGGAACCAATTTTGATTGGTTATTCCCCCCACTAAAGCATATACAGTATCGGTAGAAGCAACATAAGCTTGTAGACCTATCTTTCTCTGAACCGAAGGCAATGAATCTCTGTTTTGTTTATTGAAAAAACACATATACCCTCCATACTGTAACGTATCACTATTAATATAATACAGAGTATCATACTTGCTATTACGCACTAGTGGTGCCGTCAGTTTTGTTTGACTATTAGCAGAAATAAAAAACGAAAGGAATAATATTGATAATATATACTTCATACTATTGAACTTGATAACTTGATATGCCGCCGCTGGTAGGGGCTGGTGAAACGTAAACGTTATATGAAACAACACCTCCAGAGGCATTTGTTACATTCTGAACGGTAAGATTATATGTAACCGAAAGACCATTTATTATAATGGCATTCGCCAGCCCAAAACTGGCAGGGTATGCAAAACATACAAACTCAGAAGATGGTGGCGTTGTTAGACTTCCAGATGTGAGCCTGGATGTGGCAAATGTGCCACCGACTGTCCCACCGGTAGCCGCTATCAGATCAGAGCTTGATGGAGTATTATTTGGTACAAACCCAATGTAGTACTTACTTTCAAATGGAAATGTAGTGGTAACAATAGCTGTTTTCCCATCTGTAGTTACTACCGTATTGGTAAAAGTATTGGTTGTGTTATTTGTTACATTTACAGATTGAGTTCCGGACACTGTACCTGGTGCACCAGGTTGTGAAAATGTTTGAGGATAAGTTTGCGCATTACCCGTAATCGTTATGGTAGCCAATGGCTTTGTGGCATCTTGTCTACTAGCAGACCAATTTAGCGTCTTCGATTGCGTGCCGGCTGTTGTTATTTCCAATATCGTACCACCAGTTAAAGTTGCTGTAGGTGGTTTTGATTGGTACCATACAGCGTTAACCAAACTATCAAGCGTAATATTCGTACCAGGATTAAATCCAACTCCGATATTTGAAGTAGTAAATGGCCCTCCTGCCACTGTGGTTGGGCCTATTTTAGTCCAATGCGGAGTAGGAGTCAAAGATCTCATATAAAACGCATCACCTACTTTTATAATTGCGCCATTATACCCAGACATCTGAGTGCCATTCGCTGAAGTCGTATCAGTATAAGAAATTACAATAAAACCACTATCTCCTGTAAGACCACCATAAGCATGATATAGGGTGAATCTGGATGAGACATATTGATTATTGGGGAATGTATCTATGATGCCACCATTATCACTTGATATTAGTTTTGTACCAGTCCATGATGAAATGAAAAATGATAGCGCAATAATAATTGCAAAAGATATTTTTATTCTCATAAGTCTAACTTAAAATAAAGATACAATTTTTTATTAAAAAATAAGCCCCCCATTAAGTGATGAACTCTTAAATAAGACATCTAAATCAGAATACCCAGTAGATGCCAATAATTGAGACTTTGTATTATTATAAATTTCTACCGCAATAGTACCAGTCCCGGAAGTATTTTCATTTTGGAACTGTATTACACTTGTCCCCGCCGGCAATTGAATAGGGAATATATGCCAGAAATAAAACGGAACTTGATCAGGAGCAACAAAAGAATATACCGGGTACTGAGCTACTATGCTGGCTAACATAGCGGCTGTATCAAATTGAACAGCCAATTCGTTATTTACGTAGATAGCTGGTATGTTGTCTGAAGCTATACCTACGTATACTACCCCAGGCTGCTGCATGTACACTGAATAAAATTGGCCAATCCATTGATTTAAAGGTATAGTAGGATTCCAAACAGCCTCTCTATTCATTGGCCCATTCACATTATTTGGTGGGCTATTAATCCAAAAAGGAACACTGGTATCAATCTGCGTAATGATTCCAACACCTCCAGTCGTATACCCTTCGTCATATACAAAAGTACCAAATGGTACATACGAAGCACTCGTCACCAAAGAAGCTATATAAGTGTTCGTTATGCTTATGGATGAAAAAACAAGCTCGCTTGAATACGTAACAACCGTATTGCCGATAGACTTAAAAAATAGCCCAATATTTAAACTGTTTAATGCAGATAAAACCTGATCAACATTCTGGAAAAATGGATTCTGGGTAGCTACATAAGTAACATATGGGCTACCGACAGAATTATTCCTGGCAACCACAACAAGACTATTACTGTTAAAAGTGGCAGCATTTAGCAAATCGGCAGTAAAATCATACGAATATTTTACGCTTTGCATTATGGAATTTTGAGAGTTGTATGCTCCTGGGACATCGAATAGTACTACATTCTGATTAACAGGTGTGTTATTCTGAAGTGTCAAATACACATCATTTGTTCCTATTTTTCTTTTCGAAGTCATGTTCATCTTGGTTTTATTAGAACATATACCAACCCCAATACCCCAGCAGCAGTGGCCGCTATTGCAAAGTGCTTACCGCCAGATTGTTTTACCTTCTGTTCGGAGTCCTTATTATCATTTTCTTTATCCTCTGTATCATCACTATTAAGTAAATAAGAAGGATCTGATGAATCAGTAAAGAACATTATCTCAAGATAACTATTTGGATGAAGCGTAAATTGTAACGGAGTTAAAATATCAATAATGAAATTGTCGTTAGTATCTATGTATAATGATGGCGTAAACTGATACGGATCAACATTCGCATTTGATGGATTGCTGTAAACAGTGCCATCAGCATTTAATTTAGAAAGAGTGAAAGGAGTGGATATCTGAGCTATGTCAGACCCGTTAAGATATATTTTTTTTACTTTGTAGCTGGTAGATACCAAAGAACCCAACAGTTGAGAATAAGAAAAAGACGGACTGGCCGTTGCTATTGAAACGGGATATGAATTTGTAATTATCGTTGGGAATGTGGCCACACTTTTTTAAAGAATTATTTTTTACCGAATTTATTAATCATAAAATAAAGATACACAGATATAGCTAATGCAGCACCGCCAGCTATCGCAACAACAGTCATTGGATTATTTTTAATAAATCCCTCGGTAGCAATAGCAGCCACTTGGAATTTGTTAATCATCGATATGCCTTGTTGTAAATCAGCATCACTAACCATAGATGAATATTTAGTCCCCAATTCTTCATTCATCATAGCTCTCATAATCGGAAGGATATTATCTCCGCTCAATTTCATGTCTACGTTTACAGGTATCCCAGTTTGTTGAGATACATATGATGCATATTGTGTAGGATCATTGGTGGCAGTGGGGTCATCTGCTGGAGCATATTTTGATATCAATTGTGTAAACGTTTTAATCCCATCTACATAATAATTATTATATAGATTTAATGCCATCGCTCTAGCTCCATAGGTAGCATCTGAAAAAATGGAATAATTCAAATCATCTTGCCCAACTTGACCTTGCCAATTAATATTGGCGTTGTAACGGATGTTACCAACATTATTGTTCCTTAAACCCCGCGAGCCTTGGGCATCACTGTTATTCCTGAAATCCATTTTTATATTGTTTATACTGCATCCTGAATAAATGATCCGTCCGACTGGATCGTGCCAAAAATTACCGTTGATGGGTCTGCATACGTGGCAACTCCATTAACGGTAACAATATCTGTATTGTCGTCATAGATAAATCCATCTGAACTAGTATATATTCCGGTTGCACTGTCTCCAGTATATAATATCCCACTTATCTGTGCCGCATCTATGTTATCACTACCACTTGCCCCATCATATTGATATTGGTTATCTGCGGCATTCATGATAGAATTTACATCACTATCCGAACTTGATGCAACCATTTGTATTGCGCCAGTATCTTCACTATCTATTAATTCAGTAGTGTCCTGTGGAGTGGATATTTTGTTGTAAATAATTATTAGCCTTATTTGAACATAACTAATATACGCCAAAATACCACCTACTACGGTGGCTATAGAATAGAATAATATTTTCTTTTGAGTGCCTGTCATACTAGCTTATTTTACCTATGCTATATATCCCTAAACATTTATCAACCATCTTTACAACCTGGGTATAATACTGCCCAGGAGGAGGCGCTTCACAATAACCACCATTGGCAATAGCCAACAGCTGACCTTGCGGCGTAGATGCATTCAACAAACCCTTACTAATATATTTTTTAGTTGGGTCTTTTAATATGTTAACATATTCTATAAAACAATCTTTTGGCGTCGCGAATGTAGCATAATGTTTGCCACCCAATGTAACAGTCCCGGCATTTGGCAAACTCCCAAAATTCATAATGCCTCCAAAGTTGTTATATTTTGTAGCAAGATCACTAGTCCCAAATCCACTTTCTGTACATTTTTGCCCAACTGCAACAGCAAAGTATATCCCGCTGCCAGATAAAGCAGATACCAAGTCATTCTTGTATTTGCCTACAAAATATTTTATCCCATCATTAACCGAAGCAAAAGTCTGCGTAGGCATATTAATTATTGTTATGCATGTTTAACAAATACCATTGATCCTCACTTAGTTTATAGACAAGCTTAACTTGTTCAAACGGATATAGCTCTGGCTGCTCTATGGAAGACACATTTGTTACAGGATTAGAAAAATTAACACCGGAATGAGAAAAATTGTAAACAAACAAAACTCTACCATCACTAATTGACCCGGTACTTTTTGATGGCAATATTATTTGACCGGTCATTGCGCTAATAATCGCTATGTTCTTATCAGAATCCAAAACAGTATAATCCCCACTTGCCATGCTAATGATAGTAACCGTTTCTCCAGGCTGAGTAACGGCTACCGGCAGAGATGCATTTTTTGTTTTATACTTATGCCACCCCCATAATATAATAAAAGTAACGCCTACGCTTACTAATACTGATTTTAAAATTGTATTACTTGAATCGTTCATATTAATCTGGTTAATTGTTTACTAAAATATCATTCCCTTCTGTGTCCCTAACGGCCAATTTGCCATTGGCATCTTCGTAAATGACGATACCTATATCTGTTTTAAAATCATCTTTCATTTCTATCAACACCTTATCGCTCTCCTGTTCATTGTATGCATCAATATAGGCGCACAAACATTCATATGCACTTCTCAAATAATCATCCTGTAAGTCATCTTCACTCAAGATTGGCTTACGAATAATTTTTCTACCAGAAGAACTGGAGAAAATAGATTTACCTTCGCCATCTCCTTTTGGTTTGAATATCCAAAAAATCAATAGCGATACACCAGTAATAAGTATTAATTGCTTCAGGCTATCGTTGCTATCTTCCATTATTACTTTGTTTTTAAGATATCATAAACCATACTATTCTTCGTTAATTCAACAGTGTCATATTGCCCAGAACCTAATCCTGTTGTACCAAATTGAACCCCCCATAATCCTCCGGCAGCCAATACGGAATTACCGTACAATGTTTTTTGTACCCCATTTATAATTATATGAGCTACCCCATTCGTAAAATCAACATCCGTTATAGTTACTGAAGGCTTCCATAGATTAGATCTATACCAATTATACCCTCCGGCTATAGTGATAACAGCTCCTATAACAATAGCAACAGTACTCAATAATTTTACATGGCTATCGTATTTACCTAATACCCTCTCTATTGTTTCAGATGCCATTTATGCAGATTTTTTCTTATGAAATAATAAGTATGCGCCCAATGCAACCGTAAGTATGGCAAACCCATAAACAACATATATGCCTATATTGCTACTGCCAGTATTTGTTGCAGTCTGACCGGCAGATTGTATAGTGTCTGTTAATTGCTGTGTATCTTGTTGCGTTAATACATTATCACAATTAGCCTGGGCATAAGCGCTGTTTATATTAGTTTTAAATTGCTGTAGAGCTTGTGTGGCTTGGGCATAATTACCATCATCCGTCAAATCTCCACCTGGGATATGTCGCTTATCTAAATTAGCAGTTTCATCATCCATAGCTGCAATATACCCAGCGAGAACATTGCAGGATGTAGACGATGTTACAGGATACCTTGAACAGTAATATGCATAAAAATAATATAAATACAAAGCCCATGCAGAATACCCATTGTAAGCGACAGGCAAACCTATATCATTTACCATTTGTTCTACAGCGGCCACATTATTCCCATTCTGGAAAAAAGCAACAGCAATAGGCAAAATAGGAGCATGATCAGAACCTACGTTATAGGTATTTATAAAAGCTGACGCTTGTTGTTGTATAGTGCTATTAATTGCCGCCATTAAATTTCGAATTTAGGTAATTATGCTCCATTTCTATGGATGAACTGATTAATGTGTCAAAATCATTTGAAAAATCCGCATTCTCCCCAATAGCCTTCAAGACAACAACAGATATGTCTTTGTTGTTGCTTTTAACACTAACCGTATTATATCCATATTTATATAACAACCCTACAACATTACCCCTGTAATCGGTTAACAGAAATGGTAGATATGCATTGATGATATTTATATCGAACTTACTCATTTCGTTTTATTAAATAGATAGTTGTTATTGTAATGATAGCGGCCCCCAAAACAATCATAGCCGTTTTATACGAATTGGCAGAATTAGATGTGGTGGCAGTAGCATTTATTTGTGTTAATGCATCAGCCAATATCTGCATTCTTTCCGTTTCGGTTTCAGCAGCATTCATCTTTTGAGTAATAGCATACTGTTGGCTGGCAGTTAAAGTACTTAATGTTTGATTGTACCGTTGCTGTTGATCTTGTAGCGCTAACTCTTTTTTCTGCGTACCAGAATTGAAAATACCAGAAACAACATTATTTACGACGCTGGCAGCAGCCGAAAATATATTATTGCCGCCAGACGTAGCCTGTGGCGCTTGTGTTACTGTTGCTGTTGATGCCGTTGTTGCCATGCTATTAAACTAATGTGATGTCCAATGGGTTTGCACTCCAAATACCAGCATTTGCACCGGTATTACATACTATTAATAAATTACCTGTTGCATTGTCAATATCCCATAGCTGGTAGTCATTATTATTCATTTTTTTTGATGCCCCTAACGATAATTGATATCCAACATATACCCATGAATTAGATGAATCCATCACAACCTGTTTCCATACGGTTGAATTTAACGTGAATATACTTTGACTTTGAGTATAAGTAGATAATAACGCTTGTGCTCTTGCTAACATACCATTAGCGGCATCTTGAGCCATTACCTGGTCAATTGTGTTAGATAAATCATTGGCATCTGTTATTTGCGTCTTCCCGGTTTGTTCTTGTAACGCCCCCAAAGTGCCTGATCCAAATTTATTGTCTATAGTCACACCCAATATATCTTGCAACTGACCAACACAAGAATTATTAGACCCTACTTTCAGTGGGAAAGAACATGAACTTACATTAGTAGCAACAGCAGATGGAGTGCCGGTAGCCGTTCCAGTTCCAGTAGATTTATTGGCAGCAGATCCAGCCGGTATAGCTTGTTTTGTTGGTACGTAATATTTTTTAACGTAAACAAATGTTGCAACGCCACCAATGACTACAGGTGTTAGTATTATTGTCCATTTTAATGCTGCATTCATATGTTATGCTGTTGCGTATGGCACTACCAATTCATCGCCTAGTTGCCATTTGTTGTTATTAATATTGCTTATCGTTCCGGTAATAGGATTAAAATTAAAATCTACCCCTATTGTCTCGGCTGCATTATTGACTATAATAAAAACAAGCCCCACAGCCCCGATAAGGGCACTATTTGTATACGTAGATGAGCCGACAGTAGGCCCATCGCCAACACCAGCAGTTTTAACTATCGGAGAATATGTGTTACCACCTCCGCCTCCACCAGTCCCTCCCTGGTTAACAAATCCACTATATCCTAATGCACCAAACATAATGTATTAATTAATTGTTAAATATTAATACTTTTGCCAAAGCCCCCCCAACTGGAGTAATTGACAATTCCATAGGAGCATTTGGATATGCCGTAAAAACTGTGCCCTCTTTATCATGTAACAAAATAGGTTGGGATGGTTGTTGACGAAAGGCCGTATTCCCAGTAATTTGCACATCTCCACCATCCGCTAAAACGGACATCCTGTAAACGCCATCATCTCTAACGATGGCAAGGTCTGTGAAAGGTTGCCCTTCTCCGATATTTTGCGTCCACGTATCCATTTTTTTTAATTTACTATGTCTTTAATTGATAATTCCTTTACAATAGAAGACCCATTTCTTAATGTTAATTTCAAATCGTTCCCATCATCAATAGTAGCCAGAACATTCACGAACGATTGAGGCAGATTATATTCTTTTGAAAGCCTGATAAGAGAACCGGTGACAAAAGAATCTATCTTACCCTTGAACATTGCCGCCTTCCAGCCTGCTATAGATATGTCCACATCGTTATCCTTATACCTGTATTTACATTGTATAGGCGATTTTAACAAAAAGAAAATGTTTGCATCCTGCTGCTTTACATTGTTTTTTGACGCTATCTTCCGTATAACGCTTTTCAAAATATCAACTGCTTCAGTAACAATATCAGGCATGTTTTATTTTTTAATACACTAAAGAATACTGAGCGCTTACGGGAACATTAACAGAAAATAAAGACAGCAGCGGTAAGTTGACCTTTGCCGTAACGTATCCCTGAATAACTACGCTCTGTGCATTACTGCCACCAGTAAAAAAATTGATAACGGCTGATACTGCTGCCGTTTCAGCAACTGATTCGATAGCATCAAGGTCAAGAGTAGCATCTATGGCTACCGGAACAGAGCCATTGCCTGGTATAATAATATTTGGCAATTGCTGATTAATAGCCCCAACATTTATCCCCTGTATATACACAGCAAGATTAAGATTGGATATAGTAAAGCTGATACCTATTTTACTACTGAACCCGAATACTACACCAATAGTTACCTTATTCCCATTCTTGCCTTTTATCAATGCACTGTTTATGTTAAAACTCCACGCATTGATGGCATATTGGTAATATGCATACCCAGCAATAGGTAACCCTATTGCACCAATGATCGCTATTTTACTCCCAGTGCTTAAAGACATTATTCACCTGATTTATGCGTAAAAATATAAGTCAACAGAACGCCTATTAACAGGCCGCCAGCAAAGCATCCTACCATGCCATGCTTCTTCTTAGAACATCCGCAACCGCTGGCTGCTGGTGCAGCAGAAGTAGTCGTAGTTGCTGTAGTGGCCGGCATATCAGTAGTAGCCGTAGATGAATCACCATCAGCACCCCATGCATGGGCTTTGTTGTAAAGTGACAATGTGCCAGATGCGCTCTTGTAAAAGTTATTCGCGTTTGGTTTAACGTCTTTTTTCATACCGTTTTTTTTAAAATTTAAAGTTTATGCCTCTTGTGGAAAAATCGTCATTTATTTGTTGAATTTGAGAGCTATTCAATCCCCAAGTCATCACCGATGGCAACCCGCCACCAAATGATTTCAACCCTGTTAAATCCAGGGCCCAACTTATTGGGCTAGATACCGCACATGGCTCCACCTTTCTAACTCCAAATACTTTAACCAGTTCCAATATATCAGCAGTATTTTGCATACTGCTCATTATATTGAATACAGTTTGTTCATCCTCTGTACATCCCTGTAGCGCCACAACAATACTTTGAGAATAAGTTTCAAAAACCGTATCTGTCATCGTTGGCCTAACACCCTGATTTGCCAAATTTGCCAAATCATTAGCAGCGGATATTGCAGCAGCATTATCAATAGCATCTTGTTTAGCCTTTTTGATGCTCATATAAATGGTGTATGCTACTCCAACTACTACCACGGTTCCACCAACGATAATAGTACCTCTGGCCCATTTGGGCAGATCAACATACCAATCATATACACTATGCTTTGCCATATTAAGAAGATGAATTAAATTTATACGTTATCCCATTTGCACTCAATACACTATTCAACATACTTATCTCCCCTTTATTCAATTGATTAGAAACAGCTGTTAGTAAATCTACATTAGTATAATCCCCCCCACATACCCATGATTTAGATATTGTTCTTGTGCCAAATGAAGACTTTAAAGAAACAAAATCAGCATCATTTTTAAAATTAGCTATTACTTGGTGTACAATTGCCCCACTATTTGAATAGCATATTGCATTATTAGGATCTTCACAGTAATTCCATGGTAATACAACCGAAGTAGTATCACATCCAGAAAAGGCAGTAACTATTTGATTAGCCCATATAGAATATTGTCCGGGTTGGAAAGACGGATTTATTCCATTGTTTTCAAGCGTATTCAAATCTTGATTTGTCGTAGATGTTCCGTTTGTACTTGATGGCAGTGTATTATTGTTCGTATTATCAACCGGGTTGGCAGATACATTTTTAAATATCAACCAAACAGCAATTCCTCCGCCTATTACTATAGCCGATACGATAATTACTGCTGTCCCGTTTTTACTTGCCATAAAATACTACCTTATTGTTTTCAAAATCATCAATGAATTGTTTTATTATTCTTATCCTTTCCTGATTTTGATCTGTTGGACTATTCATAAACACCTCACACCATGCCTCTGCCGCTTCTATTCTTGGATATCCTAGCCCCAGATAAATAATCAACCCATTCAAATCCGCTTCACTTTCATCGTCGGGATCAGCATTCACAAATGGATGGCTATATTCGTGAAGCAATGTAGCCATCCTCATAGGCACCGTATAATCTATAAAGTATTTTTGAGACACTTCAATTATACCGGTATTACAAGATATTCTTGCTGGCGTTGTCAACTCTTCTCCGGATTGATAATCTACAATTACCGGTAAATATTTTATAAGAAATCTCCAATCCTCCGATCTGTAAAAATCATTATCATCATTAGGATTATTGCATCTTAAAACGCCGGCGTTATAGCAAAATTTTTGGATGAATCTTATATAACTATTTAAATAATAGGTACTAAAATCTATCACATCCAACCTTTTTTCTAAATGAACCTTTTCACACCCCAAATATTTAAAAGAACTATCCGATCCATCAGCACTATTCACTATTATGATATCGCAATATTTTCTAACCAATGGCATTCTAACATAAAAATCATATGCCCCATTTATTGTGCGCCCCCTGTTTGTTAAAACGGTATTCGACTGTTCGCTATCTCTAACAATAAGAGTAATATCTTGCTCCCCTTGAGTAGAGACAGATATTTTTAAAGTCATTGCATCATAACCGGTATATATCTTTTGTATCATTCTTTTAATTAGTCGACGTTCTCAATGATGTCCAGGAAGGCTCATTCTTTGGGTATTCAATAAACATACTCGGTGGGAATATACACGGCTTCGACTCCTCTACAACTATGGAGTACCTCTTATCATTGTCTCGTTCGCTACCTATTGATTTTTTTGTAAATGCCAAATCGCTTTCTTCCATACATTTCTTTATTAAAACATATGATAAAGTAAGTGCGACTGTTGCAATCAATATTTGACCTATATCTTTTTTCATCACATCAATTGCTTTTTTTGTGTTCATAAATCGCAACGCCAGCGACAATAACAGCTAATATGACAATCCCCCAATAAAATGTTTTTGGTTTTAATCCTAATATCAGGTCTGTATTATCAACATTTGTTGATGCCGTCTGTTGCGCTGATGGCACACTGTCGGCAGACTGCGTAGAGACAGATGAATTCGAATTTGCCTGATCTGTTGCGCTGTTTTGTGCCGATTCAGTCGTTGTATCGCTACTTACCGGATTTATATTTGGTGAAACATTTGTATTACCAATAGGCTGGTTAATAACCATTGACCCGGTTGTTGGATTAGATGTTGTTCCAGATATTGCAGACGCTGACAACCCATTAAAAAAATCATCAGCTGAATTGGCTGTGCCTGTTGACCCGGTTGTTGTTGAATCAATAGGATCAATCGGTGTAGATTGCCTTTGTAAAACAGATTGAATAAGATTCCTAAATCCTCCGTCCCTACTTCTGTTATTAAACTCAGTAGCGAACTCCTTAAAAGCCACACCCCTATCTTTGGCCCCTATCTTTTTCCATATTTGATTTAGCGTTTCTTCCATTTTATTAATTAAATTGATCAACTACTACCGCAACCACTAATCCTGCCGCTCCGAACAGAGCCGCATATCCAAATGTCCCCCAAAATCCCTTTTGTTTAAAAATGCCCAGGACAATACCACTACCTATCCCAGCACCTATTATCACCGTTGATACACTACTACCAGACGGAACGGTATCTATACTTTGTGCCATAACAAATATTATTGTAGGTTAATGGGGTTCCCTTCTCTATCATAAACAGTGTCATCACCCTGCTCTTTGTACGCACCAGTATTCGGATCATATGAAGCCAAAGCTGTTCCATCAAACGTATACCATGTGCCATCCGACTCCTGATATGCACCGTTAGTGCTATCATAAGCCAATAACACAGTGCCATTGTTTAAATACCACGTGCCATCAGTTTCTTGATATGCACCAGTATTCGGATCATATGTTTTAACTATGGTTCCATCTGCTGTAGTGATATTGTTTTTAGAATCTCGCTTAAACCCAAGAGGAAGTGGTGTACTAGATACCAATCCCTTCACTGCTCCTATTATAGAATTTGCTGTATTGTTTTTCACAGCGGCAGTCCCAGCTACCTGATTTCTTATCGGCAACGTAACAGTAACAGACGCCTTTTTCGATGCCTTAACAATAAGCGCGACAACAGTAATAGTACCTACCCCAACCAGAGACCAAATAACTACTTTTTTTGTCTTTGTCATTTTTTATTTTTTAGCTGTTGTTACCAACGATACCGCCCACAATTACACCAGCCACTACAGCAATAGCAAGCCAATGTTTTTTAGCTTTAGCAATATGCGCTATTCCGAATCCGAGCGCCCCACCAGCAGCTCCGTAAATGAGTGCATTCTTTGTGTTTTTCATTTTTTATTTTTTTGAATTAAACGCCTGTTGTTTCATCTATTATAACACCAACTACACTACCTGCTAACGAAAACAAGAATATCCATCCAATGTAGCCGCCTATATCACTCCCTTTATGATGCGCATAAACAGCGCCACCTACAATCCCACCGACACTCCCTATTAATGTGAACATACACTATTTTTTTATCATGAATATTCTTGATATTATCCCACAAGACAACCCACCGATGAACATACATTTCCAAACATCCTGGCCCCTAAAATAAGCGAACAACAATCCGCCAGTTATGCCTATTATAGTACCGGTCATAGTCCCTTTCGTGACATTTGTCAATGTCATTGTTTTTTCTTTATCCTTTACTCTTTTGGCTAATATATCATCAGCATATATCATTACTTATTCCCGGATTTTGACGCTACTACAATAATTGTTACAACGAGACCAATACCACCTATAACCGCTACCCATATAAGAGCATTACTCCCGCTTGAAGTAGTTGTAACTGGTGTTGGCACATACGCCGTAGTAGTAGAGGTACCGCTATTCCCCAAAGCCGTAGTAGCTGCTTTTGAACCAAGATTCAAAAGATTAGTAATCCATGAACTAGAACTTGTACCCCCAGTTGTTGATGGTTTAGTGGAGCTACTACCTGATGATCCGGTATTAGCCGCCGTGGAATCAGATACTATTGTAAGTTCATTATCATTTTGATCAAACCAATTTATCCCATCATTATAGTACTCATATCCTTCATCATCATGATAATACTCAAATCCAGTATTATCATCTTGCCCATCATAAATGAGATCATTCAAAAAACTTTGAGATACAGTTGTTCCACTGCCACTCGCACTATAAAAAATATTCGCTGTTTTACCCATACGTTTAATTTTTATTATAGATCATGATGGCAGCACCTATCATCGCTACTATGCCTATGACTAAAAAAGTATTTGTTTGTAACAGCGCCGTAAGAGTTTGAGACTGTGATACTGGAGCAGTTACCGGAGCGGCTGTGGCAGTAGTCCCATCAGCCTGGTTAGTATGTACTAACATGCCATCCAACTTACATCTCTTACATCCTTTATTTGATTCTTTATGAGAAGAATTAAATCCTTTGTTGCCAGAAAACATTTCTACCAACAAATTTTTTTCCGGGTGAAGACTCATTACATCCTTAAACCCTTCGTCATCACTCGTAGATATTTCCATAAGGGCAGCTGATACATCGTCAATATCATAGCATTCATATCCATATTTTTCACACAGATCTCTCGCAGCCTGTTCGTCATTGGTAGCTATGTAATAAAATACTTTTGCCATCCTATTTGTTTTTAGTAAAAAACGGTAAAGTACCACCCAATTGAATGATGCACTTTACCGTTTCATTTTTTATTATGAAAAAGCTTACGCTTTATCAATTATTGAAGGCTGCCAACTACGCGTGGTTTGCTGTAACCATTCTGAACACTGTTACCATTTAACGCCTGAGCCGGAGCTATCACGTTAGCAGGGAAGAATGTTAACTGGAATACCGCACTTGCATAAATTTTAGTCCATGTCAATTTGGTCAATGCCTGTACGTTAAAAGACTGGTTGTTACAGGTAATACCATTTTGGAACTGATATGGATCGATGTAAGGCTTGATAGGAGAGCTGTACAATTCACCGCTCGCATTTTGAGAAGTAAGCGTATACACATCCGATGTTTGGTTTGGATTACCGCTTATTGTTTGCAAGTAAACCAGGCCGACAGTAAAAGGATCCGACATAGATGATGTCAAAATCTGCTGATAGCTTACTGTAGAAAATGTACTGGTGATCGTTACGCCATTAATGGTAAAACTACCGTTGTTAGACCATGTACCACCACCGAAATTACCAAACAGATACTGTGAAGCGCCGAATACATCGAAGCCCAAAACGTCAGAAGCAGACGAGTTGCTTATCTGTATAATATACTGAGGGGCCGCTGGCATAGCAGTAGAGCTACCATTTGCGCTCCAATTATTTGGACGCATACCGCGTGATCCTGGCGTATTGGCAAGAGTTCCAGTACCATACATATTTCTCCATCCAGCACCATCAGCGTTATTATACTGCTGCCTTGCTTGGGAGCGAACTTTACTTAGGTATTTTTGAGTTTCGTTCATAACGAAATTTTATGTTGTTTGAGTTTGTGTTGTAGATGCTGTAGTTCCAGTAGTAGTAGCCGGGGCCGTTGTTTTTGATTTATTGATTTGCGTTTTAGCATAATCATAAATTATTACAACTACCAAGGAGATTAGAACTGTTCCTACAATGTGATGAGCTTTAACGTCCATAAACAGAGAAGATTTAATTTGGTGTATTAATATCTTTCAAAAAATATCAATACACCAAATTTCATCACTTTATGGTATAGGTAACAAATAAATGTAGTAGACTAAAAATGTATAAAAAGACGCTTTTTTGTACAAAAGCCAATAAACAATGAGATTATTTGAAATCGAAATACTCATCCATTACCCTTTGTTCTATTACCGAATAGGCTTCATTATAGGATGAATATATCTTATTCCCATTTCTGTCAACACGATTCATCGTCTTCCTGACAATTTGATTGTCAGACAATAATTCAGCGATGGCCAATTCAACCTCTTTTCTATTAAAAATGCCTCTTATCTTATTGTATTCTAAATCATATGTAACATTAAAGAACATCCCGGTTTCATCCTTTATTGAATTTTTCATGCCATAGAAATATCTTCTATCCACAATTTTCTGTGCGATCATCAATACTTCTGTTTTATCGGCAAACCTATCCTTATACATATCCGCACTATCATTCGTCTTATGGATACGTATGTAGTTGGCCATTCCTAGCATTTTTGGATTTGCCGCTTTCCCCATTAACTGAAAATGCGCAATAAGATCTATGCCAGCTTGCCTTACTGTAGCTAGTGATCCTATAATATCCTTTGGAGTTTGATCGCCAATGAATTTATTAATATCCTCTACCAACAAAATACCATTTCGGTAGGTATTCAATACTTGAGTGAGAGCTTGCTGAAGATCATCGGTACCCATTCTGGTAGAGTCATCCCAAAATGGGCGTATGCGCACCACCTCTGGAATACGACTGACCGTAAATCTTGCTACGTGTTCGAGATAGATTGGCTTTATTGAATGTGGTGGCTCTCCTGGCCTATATAAATAGCTACCAAATTCATCTGTAGCATCAAATATTAAAGCCTTCCTGCCGGACTTAACCGCCTTGTATATTTTCCTAAGCGTATCATTGGTTTTACCAGTCATACGCCTACCTACTACTACTGATACTTTCGCATACCTTGGCATGATTATTTGTTATTCTTGCGTGGTCTACCTGGCTTAGATTTCCTCTCGTCGTTTTTAATTACAGCATCCACAATTTTAGCTTCCTCTTTTTTAGTTTCTTCTTGATATGAAGCTTGGGATGTCGTTTGAGCGTTTGGGACAGGCTGTTGAGGAACTATTGGTGCTACCTTTGTTGTATCGTGCATTGATTTCAATCCGTCAATCAATTCGTCTCTTTGTACTTTAGCAGAATATGCCTCTTTTGCTGTACCGGCCAAATCCATACCAACATAATAAATAATAAGCTGTTCTGGTGTCGGGGCAAACCCCTTCTTTTTAAGAATAGAAACGAGTAATGGCTTAACGCTTTCCTTAAATTCACTTTTCGTTTCAAATGGCTTTTGAAGAGTATCGTTAAACCTATTTACAAATTCTTTTACAGATATAGTTTCTGGGCTATGCCTATTTGCCCTGACAGGTTGATTTATATTTATTTCCCCTTTGTCATGCAGTTTGTTCAATTTCTTTTCGGAAATAGATATAGCCGAAGGGATAGCCAATTTAAGACTGCTATATGCGTGTATAAGAGCATCAGCTGTTAATTCTGCATTTTGATTTTGCTCTTCCTCCGGCATTGATGAAAATTCCGGGTTAAATTGCTCTTCTGGTTCCGGGGCCGTGCCATACCATGTAGATTGGCCCTGAGGTTGTGCCTGGCCTTGCGTTTCAAATGGTTGTTCATCTAAATTTATAGTCTGCGCCTCATGTGAAGCATACGGCATTTCTTCATTTAACACAGATGTGTCGCCTACTACCTTTGGATTTTTGTGGGCGTTGTCAACAAGCTCTTCAGAATTTATAGGATCAAACGCTCCTTCCTGGTTAACTTCATTTAGGGAAGCCTCTTCTGGCTCGGTATATTCATTTTTCTTTTTCCTACTAGTGCTTTTATTTACTGCCATTGGGGGAACTTTTATACGTTTGAATTATTTCTGAAAGGGGATGTATATATTGAGATATCAATCTGTCAATATCACTTTTAGGGTTTACAAGCTTAGCTTTTTTTATGAAAGCACTGTGATATTGAAAAAAAGCGCTGGAATGTAACCGAGGAAAAGTTCTAGCTATTTTTCTAAAACTAAATCCAAAAGTATGGTTTAAGAAATGAGCGTAAAATGCGATGGCGATTTTTTTGTCATTTGATTTGATTGAAGCATTGGAGATATCAGAAATAGGTATCCCAATTGCTTCCGATATTTTCTCAAGCAAAAAAGAAGTTACATCCCCGCCAAACTTTTGGCTCTTGGCTGTTTGTAACACTTCGATAACTCGTTCAGCGCCCAATGCTTCTACGGAGCTTTTGACTTCGCTTATTAGTTTCAGTTCATCATACATACTTATTGCGGATTCTTCAATGAATTAACATCAGATTGAAGAGAAGATATTTTTTTGTTTTGCTCTTGCACGGAAGTATCGTACTGATTTGTTTTAACACGATAATAGTATACCATATAACAAAAAAGAGTCGTTAAAATTATTCCAGCGCCTATCTCCAAATAGTTAACTCTCCCCCAGAAACTTGTTGATTCTTCTACTATTGGTTCAACTGGTGTGGGCTGGGTATAAGTAGGTGCCCCGCCTGGGATTGGTTGTTGTACAGTAGTTACGCCAGTAGGATAAACAGCACTTTGCTGCATACCTGTTGCATCTGGTTGATAAATTTGCTCCATAGGATTTATTTATTCTTTACCGGCATTCCACCCTGCTGAAATTACCCTTGCTCCAAAATACAATGTAACAAGCAATAACGCGGTGCCCATGGCCATGCCTACTAAATTGATATGTTCTGATTTCATAAAATATTTTTTTTGAATTATTCTCCTGATGGGATTCCTACAAGTCTAACAGATTGCCCTATTTCAACCCCAGTGGTTATAACTAATACAGTTATCCCTACTATTGCAGCAATTATTATCACTTGCTCAATGCCTAATCCTCTATGAGCCTTCTCATATAAAAGGCTGTCTTTCAATTTGGCATTAACATTTTTAGCATTATCAAATTTTTCTTTAATATCATTCAATTCTTCAACCAACATTGGATTAAGATTGAAGCTAGACTCAGGCTCATTCTTCATAATTGATTTTGCTTCTTTCTTTAAATTCGATTTTTGTTTTGGCAAAGGCGTTTTTACTGCCGGATTGAGAGACTTAGATTTGACCATATTCTATTTTCTTTTGAATGGGAATGAATGAGTAGTTACCGCAACACCTAACCAAACAGATAATCCGGCAGCGGCAACACCAACAATCCACTTCCATGCCCCGCCACTTTTTTTCTTTTCTTTGTTAGCTGCTGGTGTTTGTTGTACCTGTGCCGCCTCTTCTGTTACCCCCTGTTCGAAAGTATTTTCTTCAACGGCTGCTGGCGTTCCCGTTGTTATTACAACAACAGTATCTTCTTTTTCTGGTTCTGGCGGGGGATTTGTTTTTTTTATTACCGAGCCTTTGCTTTTTTGATTTGATGCGCCACTTGTTGCATTATTAGTCCTGGATGCGGATACCTGTCTCATATGATCCGCTCTTTCCTGGTATTTAACAGGATCAAACCTGTTTATTTGTTTAACTAGCAGAGTATCTTGCTCTGGCAACCTTTCTTCAACGTTCTTTATCTTGTTCGAAATCTTTTTCAATTGCGCCTCAGACAACGACTTATCTTTTAGTCTTTCTTTTTGTTCCGATATAAACTCCTCAGCTCTTTTGTAATCAGCTATACCCTTTTGTATAGCGGGACTCAATTGTTCTGGTTTCATTTTTTTGCTCTTGAGCGCACCAATAAATTCTGGCATCAAAATTATTTTAAGGTAAAATTAAGGATATTAGACTTTATTTAATGATATTTTAATTAATTTTACAAAAAATAAAAACAACAAAGTTGTGGTTTGGTAGTGTCTCACTTTCCCGTGTGGTCTGCAATCGACATGTAAAAAGTTCTTTGAAAGAGGGTAAATAAAAAAGATGCCGTAAAGTGGCATCTTAAATTGTTGTGTTTGCTGTAAACCTTTTAGGAGGTTTGTTTTTGAGCATTCCTATTTTTTTGGTAGAAGTATATAGCCGTTCCAGCTACTACAGCTCCAGCAATGAAGGCAAGGACGTTATTCCTGCCCCTTATTGATAACAAAGGAACCCCCGAAGCTTGAATGCTTAGTTCATTCATGATTTGGGGGTTTATGTTGAAAAAAAATGAAGTAACTATCTGTTTTGACCAAATAGCTGCTTCGAGAATACAAAAAATTTACCCTTTTTTATTAAAATTTTAAACGGCTACCACTTACTAAGAGTATAATAATTTTATTAATTATGATGAATATATTTATGGAATGGGTTTTACCTATTCTTTTAACACTATTGACAATATTACTTTTAGGCGTGGTTATTTTCGCAATAAAGTATCTGTGGTTGACTTCTCATGATTCTGATTTTTAGAATAAATATTTACTCCAGAAAAAATAGCTGCAAGAATAGCTCCTACGGCTGCCGCTGATGCTATAATTACTTTATACTTATTTAGACAAATTTCTCTTCTTTTCTTTTTTGCATACCCTCCTTTTTGCAGCAGCAAAATCCCATCAAACGTTATAAAATAAAGTTTTACCCCATTTGGTAATTTGTGTATTGACTGTGTTGACATCATAAAATCAATAAGACCCTCTTTCATGAGTTTCTGTAAAATAACTTCCCGGTCTCTGCTTGGTAGAGAATGATCTTTAAAAATAAGCTCCGAAGAGGTAGGAATATCCGGTGTTGCAGAACTAATAATAGAAAGTATTTCGTCCAGGAGTTCATAAGTAAGCATGGTCGATTTGTTTGTCTCTAACCTACAAAAAAAACTGAAAATATCATAGCCACTAGTCATATATTATATTAACCAAATCATCCAAGGTCATGATTCTTTTTATAAGCTTGGCCTCCATCGCGGGAGCCACCCTGAGCGATTTGTGTATTCGTACGAAATTGTAATAGACAAAGTGGAGTGCTTGGGCGTGGCGGTGATTCTCTATCTTCTTTGAAAAGGCATTCGTTTTCCTGGTAAGTCGTCTGATGTTGGTACGCATGGTTAAGTTCTGCCTTTCTATATAGCTGGTGGAGATGTGTTTTTTGTTCGGATTACCCTCTTTAATGATTATGTCTGCTCCTATGTATTGCTTTACGTTGTTTCTTTTACCGGTTATGGGATGAGGCTTATCCGGGATGCCGTACAGCTTATTTAATACCGCGAAATCAATACCATCCCAAAAAGCATTGTTAACAGCGTCTTGGTATGGTTTATAACCATCTGTTGTTAATTGTACCCTATCCCTTAACCGCGCTGCCAGATCCTGCATGAAGACATTGGCTGTTTTTAAATCTCTCTTACCAACGATCCAGGAGATAATCAGCTTGGTGTCCGCATCAATACCAACCCATGTCCACACATCACCGGCATTTTGCCGCGTATCGGGCGTATTTTTCTGCTTGGAATACACAAATGACCATATCTCGTCACACTGTACCCTCCGGGCTGGGATATCCCTTATCTGCTCGTTATGGAACCTCATACAAGCCCTGCCGGATTTTTCTAATACCTTGGTTACAGTATTAATGGATACATCGGCTATACGCGAACACGATCGCATACTATTACCCTCCAGCAATAACTGGATAATCTGTTTTCGTTTGTCAAAAGATAAGCAGTTCATTGATTGTTAGTTGATAATACATGAATATCAATATGAATACCAATGAATGTATAAGAACGTTAAAGTATTGAATATCAATAATTTATATTATGTACGTAGTACATAACATTAACATCGTTTGTTAAAAGGTGCATATGCCAAAGCATGGGCCATTGACATGATATGTTTAAACATTGAATAAATAGCGATACAACCGTACAGCCCTACATTGAAAATATAATATTAAAATTATATATTGTGGAGATTTTCAATAGCGAAAGTTAAGCGGCAATCACAATTCTAACTAGCAATTAAGTTTCTGGCGATTCTCCTTTGCAAAAATAGATTGGAGGATTGCCGCCTTTTATTTAAGAGCTAATATAAGCAAAATGAATACTTTCTGTTTGTTTTGTACATTTACCGCATTAATGAATAAAAATCGCCAAATCATGTTAAAAAACACTTCACCTGGATAGTCTTCAGTACTATCCCTGATTTAAACATATAGCTGCGTTCTTTTAAGCCCATCCAAACCGGCCAGTTTACAAAAGCTCAAAGAGAATATGCAAATACAAGGATATGTCAGCGCTCAAAAGGCGTGGAACGTACTTGTTTTGCATGCGCTCAGGCCGGGCGTGGATGGCTCAAGATATGTCTCCACGCCGCTTTTTTATACATATGCCCAAAGGAGATCAGGGCATCCGTTCCTCGTTCTTAACATGAAAAAGCGTATTTGGGTTATAGCGTCAACCGTTCTATTACCCATCCTATCTAACCATAAATTCTTCAGAAGAAAAAAGGGTGGCAAATGGTATAAGGTATGTATACACGATGGTGGTGGATTTATTTCACCCATGGAAATATGGACACAAAAACATCTTATAGAAGATGAAGATTCTTATATAATAGAAAAAGAAGAATACCTATAGCTTCTTCTTAGCCCTTTTAACAGTTGTCTTCCCTTTTGACTTATCTGTCTCCTTCTCAGTTATAGCAATTACCTGGGATAGTACAGACTTTGCAGCCTTGTTAGGGTCTTTATTTACCTTAGATTTCATTTGAGGAAATAAAGATATGTATTTGTAGCAACAGGACTATGCGATTCTGATGTGTTTTTGTACGTTAGAGGGCAAACAGCCTCCTTATGCTTACCAATGAACTCCTGGATGAGATACTCCATGTTATCAGCTCACTCACTCCTGATAACCCGAAATCTTCCGAAATTATCTTCCTAGATAAAGATCTGTCTAACAGAGACCGGCAGATCATTCTCTGGAAATTGATAAAAGATGGATTCATTGACTCTATGCTATCAATCCAGGAAGCAAATGGATTCCCAAACGATATGACGCTTTACTTCATAACGTTTGATGGGATATTACACTTGCAGGATGGAGGATATGTTGGCAAGATTGCCAGCGAGGAAGGCTTAAAAGAAGAATTAGCAATATTAAGAAAGGAGCAAAGGGACAATAATGAACAAATGGTCGTATTGCAGAAAAAAGTTTCTTTTGCCACTACTTGCGCTGCCATTTTTTCTGCAATTTATTTGATTTTGACATTAGCTGTTTATTGTAATAGTCAATTTTCCTTTTACCCAAAGCCTGCTCAAGCTCCCGATCAATCCTCCAAATCCCCCTTACAACCCATACCACCGTTAAAATAATAATAATAATAGCTGAAATAGATAGAACATACCCCCATACCGCATGATCAAACATAATAATTGACATGATATCAGATTTAATTTTAATAGTCAAACAGGTCAAAATAAGTTTAAAATGAAAGAAAATGCCAGTAGAGGTTTAAAGTGATACACTTAAATTGTTTTATGCAATTAATAATCTATATTATAGTTGCATTACCCGATTTGAATGTGTATTTTTCTATTTTATTCATCCCACTTTCAAAAAACCAACAATGATTAATTGCCAATTGATTTTCATTTTAGATGATGGCACCGAATTAATCGGAAAGGAAGATGTTCACAAACACATCCATCTATTCCCGGCTGGTATTGAAGAGAGAATAAGACCAATTTATTTTGATACCATGAATAAAACTGAAAATTGGAACAAATCAATTTTCCGCGTTTACCAAGATGGTACATATAAAATCGACTTGAATCTGCCCCCAGATACCCCATTAAACCCGTTTTAGCGCCTCTTCTCCTTTTCGTGATAAAGTATCCAATAACCACATGATATCAGAAGAATGAGGGTTACCCTCCCCGGATTCATCACTTCCCAGGTAATCATTCAACTCCCTAAGCGTAGCCATAAAGCCCTCTACCATCTTTATTTCCTCTTTTGCGTCCATTTGTTTTTATTTTAATGTCCTTTTGAACCAAAAAAACAACGAATCGAATAAAAAAAATTAAAATCAATGAGAACAATAGGTTAAAGTGATACACTACCCTTGTTGACACCCATTTCTTACCTTAAAAGACTCCCTAATGATTTTTTCTTCTCTCCTTTTTTTGCATTAGCAACTTTGGCGGCCACAGCCTTACCAACTTCCTGGGCCTCTTTTTTGGAATATGTTTTGCCGTATTTACCTTGATACTTTTTCTTTACAGGCTCACCTTCATATTCGGCAGCGATCTCATTAGCTAATTTATTGAAGCCAATATGCCCCCCTTTTTCTTTTGTTAGTCTAAGCGAATTTTCATTTATCCACTTGCTATTCCCTTCCGGAAGAGTTAACCTGTATTTATATAAGTCATTTTTGTGAACAGAGCCGTCGTTTAGCCAAGGGCTAAACCTAACATAATTTATAGGCGCAGGTGCAGACTCGTTCTGGTAAGAATATACGTTGTCACCAATTTTATACTTTGGTTTAATTTGACCACCAGTCTCAAACTTAGGTTCCACATCTTCTATCTCTTCAATCAATTCCATTTCATCATAAGAATTTATTTTTGAAGCAATAGATTCAATATGATAAGGGATGATTTTAAACAGGTTTACTGCTAAGCCTGTTCTATAATTCCAGTATGAAGCCTTTATTACCGCCTCAATGGCTTGCCCAAAATGTATCGACTCTAAAGGGATGTTTTCTATTTCTCTCAAGTCGTCTTCAATGTGAAATATTTTGTCCAGCTCCATCGCTACGTTAGATAGCGCTACTCTCTGCTCAGATGTTGTTTCTGGATTCGCATCAAATTGTTCAATTATTTTTTTAAATAAAGCAACTACGCCTGTGGGGAAATGTTTTGTCTCGTACCCATACACAATTAAACTATCAATCCCTTCCACCACCTCTCCCCCATCTTTCAAATAAGGAGCTTTTCTTCTTATGTCACTTTTATCTTTCCTTCGCTCCATATAAATAAAACGATGAGTGCCGTTTTTATCTTTGAATATCCTGCCGCGATACTTGTCTATGTGAACTGTTGTAGGCACAGAATCTTTATCAACACGCAATCTCTCCGCTCCGGCGTTAGTATATCGCCATCCTGGTTGCTTTGCTTTTATTTTCTTATCCTTTTCTTCTTTGTATGAAGCTCCTTGTGGATTGTTTTGATAAACCTTCCTTTTGGCAGTTTTTTTAACGGCTGTTTTTTTCTTATTATTAGCCACTTTTTTTACTGGAGTTGCCATAAAATATGTTTATTAATCGGTTATTTGTTCGTTAATTATATCAGACAATTCATTAACACTTATCTGTTCAGCGATAGCTCTGTTATAATAGTCTGGCATATCAATTTCATGCTTATGATTCTGTATAGCAGCAGCCAATTCTTCGTTACTCATCTCCTCAAATTCTGGCTCTTCAAAAACCTGTGCAAACTCAGCCATACCCTCTTCTGCTATGGCTCTGTTTTCATCTATTTCTGCCTGAGTCAATATTTGATTGCTATTAAATATTTTAATAGCAAAGCTATACATAATTTTCTCATCATTTAATGCAGCAGCCGCAAGCAGTTCATTTTTTTGTTCTTCGCTTAATTCCAGATCACTAATTACAATGTCTCCAAAATAAATTCGGCCATATGATACTGAATTAAATAAAGGATTACTTTCGGAATAACCCAATAACTCCTCAGCTTCATAATCAACGATATTGCCATCCAACAAGTCTATGTAAAAATGATAGTCATACGATTTGCCATTTAGCTCAAAACTACCGTATTTTAGCTTATTATCAATGCCGATAGATAAAAGCTCTCTATGGCACAAATTTATCCTTAGCGCTAGATCAAGATTTGGAATGGTGAATGCTTTTACTGTCGCTTTTGTTTTTTCTTCCCTAACGATGGCACAATGAAGACTATTCATTTCCATCAACAATGTGCCATATTCGTATTGCTTCCCGTTATAATTGTACTTGTGATCTGATCCGGTACCGCTAAGACAATCGGGCACATCGCCACCATTCTCAAAAGAGACGCCGCCGGCTTCCGCATTGATTCGTGAGAGTATTTGCTTGTTTGTTAAATGCTGCCCTTCGAATTCCCTGGTAGTAGGATCCAATACCGCATCCCTGGTTATGATTACTTCATCAGTTTCTACCAATAAAGGTTGCCCGGTTTTAACGTTGATTGCTTTTATACCACCATCTTGGCTATGTCTTTTACCAATGAATTCACCACCATTTGTCGCATCATTTTCAATTACAAGTTCTCCAGAGCCCCCAACAGACATAACTCCACCACCGGTATCGCCACTTTCTTTAATAACATCTTTTTTTATCCTCCCTTCTGGCTTATAAATTTTACATCGCCCAAAGTGCTCCTTTAACTGTTCGTGATTGTCTGGCATAAGAGAATAATTTATTGTAGAAGTACAAATGGGCATTTAGCACCCGCATATTATCAATGAATGATTCAACTGATTTTTTAGAATAAAAAATATCATCAAACCCACCCACTGTAAATTGGCCATTCTTAATGGTTATATTTTTATTCAAGTATATATACGATCCATCTTCCCACATACAGAAATTTATCGAAAGTACAAATATTTTCTCACACAATGATGTTATATAGTTTCAAATATCTTAATCCAATCTTTGCACACATTCTTCCAGGTTAATTGCGTTGCCCAATCATAAGCAGTTTTAACAATGGAAGCATGTAGACTATTCTCTGTTTTTGAAGATCGAACGTATTCGCTTGCCTCAATCAGCAACTCTGCAACCTCTTCATAGTGACACATGCTACGTATGGTACTGTCCACAATATCACTAATTGGCAAGAGTTCTCTTAATATCAGCGCCCTATCACCATTGCCAGCCAATTCGCCTAACGACGTATGATTAGGGACAATACAAAGCGTCTTTGTTGCCATGTTTTCATGAAATGAAAGCTCCCAACCCCCGCCACGAGCCGTACTTAAGTACACATCGATTGAATTATAAATACAATTAAGAGTTTGAACATCGACCTGACCATTAATATCACCTTTACTAAACATGTAATCCTTATTTTCAACCAAATCTGTTAAGGATAATAAATCACGCAACCTCCATCCTTTCGGGTCTTCCGGATCCATATGCATGTATAAAAATGGAGGTGGTACCCTTTTTGGCCAATTCTTTTTAGCCTCAATGAATCCAAAAATAGATGTGGGGATATCTTTCCTGGGCTGATTCCTATTTATGCACCCGATTATAAATTTGCCGGAATTTTCTCCGAAATATTGTTTTATGAATTTGTCCTTTTCTTTTTCTTCTAAAGGATAGAATTCATTTGTGTTTATGCCATGATGAATAACCATAAGCTTACCTTTTAAAGATGGCCTATGTTTTAAACATTGTGTTACGCCATAATTTGTAAAGGTTATAATATGATCAAAAAAATCAAGCTCATCCAACTGTTTGATATATTCTTTATCCTTATAAAATTGTTGTTGCTCTTTTGGCAATTGCCTTAACGACTCTGCGCTCCACTCTTTATTTTTTACTCTGGGATGAAGAACCCCATCTACAGGGAAGTATAGAACGGATTTGAACCCCTTATGACCTTTTGCTTTCTTAACTTCCTTGCATTGTCTCAATAACGGGACAATGCCAGCAATAACGCCTAAATCCTGCAAAATGAATATAGCATCGTATTCATTATCTCTCAATTTTTCAATGAATTGGACTCTACCAAATGGGTCTTTTTTAGAGTCAGTATAAAGTCCATCCATACCAGGAGGCATCAAATACCTGGACATGCTTACAGATCGAACAGAAACGGTGTCTTCATACTCTTTGTAATCTTCACCAAAGTAATTAATAGCGCATATATCCAAATGAAGCTTGTCACCAAAATGCTTTTTTAACTCTGCTACTATATTTCTTGATACGGTGGCATAACCGGTCATTGTTGTTGTTCCATAATCAAAAAGGCATAGTACTTTTTTCATTCGTGTTTACTTTATTTCGAATTTAAACTCAATCCATGCTAATACAAGCACATCAACAATATTCTCAGATTTGAATGACTTATTATTCGCGCTAAAGATATAGCCCTCGTCGTTTTTAATAAATCTTATTGTATCTACCTCTATATCTGTATCATCAAGCATTAATATGGCGAATGGAAGGCTTATAGCCGGATAATACCCAGCACATCCAATTTTTTCTAAGTAACCACCATCCGTAATTTCACCGGTATCATCGTATGCCAGATACGTATTAGCACACGTAGCACCAGCCATTTTCGCTTTCTTGGACACCTCAAAGGTGCATAGTGATGATATAAACTCTTCCTTTAGACTTATCTCTGTTTCTACAGAACTCATATTGAAACTAGTTTTGATTCTGGCTGTTTTACTTGTGGGATTTCAACCTCAATTTCAAATTGACATACCGTACCATTGCAAGATATTTCAACAAAATTAAAGACGTCGTTACCCACCTTCCTACTTGCCAAATTGCATTTAGGGCAAGATGTAGCGCATGGGAACGTTACTATGTTAAAGCCGCCCATATTGCCAGGTACAGGTACCCTATTTGCATTAGGGCAAACGGTTTGTGCCCCGTTTTTCAATACAACCCCATTTTCTCCTATGGAGTATACATCATGATAATCTATTTCTAACTCTTCCATTTTTGTATTTATATTGAATGATTGAAATAAAAAACAATCTCATAAATAAGTAGCAGTAAAAACATAATAAAAACAAGCCTTAGCACCCATTTAACTATGTTCATATCGGTATAATTATAAAAATCAATCAATCCCCTGCTCTTCTTTATCCTTTACGCTTTTGACAATGTATGTTTGAGTCGCGCCAACAGCTTTTTTGTACTTATCGGTAGCATTCATCATATTTTGAACCAACTCCCAATCATGCCCGTAATGAGGGCTATGTGGAGGCATTTGTCGAAGGAAGTCCGTTCTGACTATTAATTCACTGTGCCCAATCATGCCGTATTTTAATTGAGCATTTCTGGGGGCGTTATACGGCTCTACGAAGGTATCGAAATAAACAAAATCCAAATCAGTATTTTCAATATGAGATAGGCAGTTCTCCAAATGATTATTTAGCAAAATATCATCGCTTCCCATGAAAATAAAATATGGTGCCGTTGCCCTGGCGATATGATAGTTCCTAATACCAAAGCCATAATTCCCAGTATGGGAATCATTATTTTGACAAACAATAATATTCCCATTTCTATCGGCCTCTACAGCCAATTCTTCCATACACCTATTGAAATCAATCTTTTTAAACTCAGGGCAATTATCCCCAGTGAGAAGTAATTCCCATCCGTTTATATTTTGTTCAAGTATAGAAGCTATTGCACGTATAGTTCTGTGTTTTCTCTTATAACAAGGTAGTGATATCGTTATGCGAGGTCTTATCATTTGCAATTGTTTTTATTTTTAATTTTTGCAATACGATTAGCCGTTCTTTTATCTTTAAGCCAAGTCGTAAATCCTATTCTATTTATATGCCACTGTTTCTCGTTTTGCTTTTAAAAGATGCTGTTGACATCCAAAAATAATATCGTTCGGATCTACAATGGCGACTTTATCACAAAAGTCACATATGCGTTGCTTGGATATGTTATCATCAGACGATACTAAAACCATGTTATTGTTTTTTATACAACCAATAGCTATCATTGTATTCGAACCCAAAACCGTACTGCTTCAATAGTGCGTAAATTGCATCAGTCAATTTTTGGCATTGTTCCACAGACAGTTCTTTATGATATGCAGATGTTTTAATGCAAACGCATTTGATATATTGAAGGAATTCAATGGCCCCTTTCAACACTTCAAGCTCATACCCGTTAACATCAATAATCAGGATATTATACAACCCAACATCCAATTTTAATCGATCAAGTCGTGACATTTCAACCGAAACAGATCCTGTTTTTTCTATGCCGGGCACTTGGCAAAAACTATTTAAACTATCATCCGCATATGTATTCATGCTACCCCATCCTTCATATTCTCCTGCGGCAACATTTATCATTCTAGCTTTACCAGTGTAATTATCCTGAAGATGTTTGAAATTAGGTGTTATAGGCTCAAGCAAAACTATATTGCTGGTTAGTGGTTCGTAATCTTCTACATTGCCTCCTTTATATGCGCCAATCTCAATAATACCGTTAACTTTCAGGCCCATATCAGAAACGATACTAGAAAGCCATGAAGACGAATTATTGACATTTGACAAACACTCGGTTCTTACATAAAAGGCGTCTGTCCAGCAATCCTCCACCCATTCCCCAGTTTCTACACGCTTAAACCCTTTCTCTACCAGAAAGGAATCAACTTCATCAATTAAAGCGCATCCTTTGTAAGTTTCTCTTTTATTAACCTCCAGGTAAATGTAATTAATGCTGCCGATCAAATCACCCATTCCTTTTAAAGCCTGTAGCTCTGCTCCTTGGATGTCGAAGTTTAGCATATTGATGGCAGACATATCAATATCATACTCTCTGACAATGTCATCAATCCTTTTTGTAGTTGTTTTGAAAGAACTAACATAATGTACTTCAGGATGAATTTCTTCATGCACACCCAATTGCAACATGCTGCTGGATTGAGCCTCGTTATCTGACACGTTGAAATCAACCTCTTCTCCAGTAGTGTCGCTAACACATTCATGTATAGCCTTATTCCCCGGATAGGCAGCAATGTTTTTTTTCAAGTCTTCGTAAATATTCGGTATAGCCTCAACCCAAATAACATTTTTTACCCCCAAAGCTTTATATTGTTCCGCTTCCTGGCCTATAGAAGCTCCCACATGGAGGATACCGGATATTTTCAGATTGTATTTTCTGTTTAGTTGGCTTAGTTTTATTAGCATTTTTTTATTTTTATTGTGAGTTATTTTTTAACCGCCCAGAAATTTACATTATCCAGTTCGCACAAGTGTGTATCTTCTAATGATTTTAATGCAGCCCTTGTCTTTATTTGTACATCATCCCACTCTTTCCCATTTATTGCATAGAAGTGTATTTCTCCACATATATAGTCAATCTTTTTGATTGCCTCCATAGAAAGATCATGATCCCAAATTATATTCTCTGCTCCTTCAATATCCAATTTTAAAACAGATTTATTATGATCGTGCAAGTATTTATTTATTAATTCATCTGGCATCATTGTTTCTATGTCTAATTTCTCCAGACCAGATTGAACAACCTCGTGTTGCGGATACCCCAATCCTTCCGAAAAATAACATTCTCCAGAACCATTAGCGGCGGTTGTGGCGTGCCATATAGCTCCTTTGCCAATCGCTTTTTTTATCAACACTATATTCTCTGGTGGAGTGAATTTTTCAAATACCTCTGCATTCTCTTTATGTGGTTCGACAGCTACTATTAATGCGTTTGGGAACAATTCACGAGCATATCTTGTAAAGACACCGACATTGGCTCCTAAATCGAAAATAACATCTGGTATAAAGCTCAATGATTTTAGTCTGTAGCAATCGCTTGTTACGACCTCTCCATATAGTCCTAAATAGCCGCCATTAAGGGAGTCTTCTAATTTATCTACCATAAATTTTATCTTTGTTTTTAAAGTTGTATTTTATCCTGCCACCAATAATCTCCCAATTCAGAAAAAGAGGAGAATTTTGTTACTCCTTTACCAATATCAGAAACATTGTCCATTTGCTTAACACACCCAGGAACAAACGAATACGTTTTTAATATGGGTTGCAATAGTATAAACAGCCAATCTATCCCTATTGATTTATGAATGTTTTCATCAAGCAGAGTTAATATTTTGCGTATACTGCTAACATTAACTACATAAGCATACGTCGACCACGCCCCATACGTTTTTACTATATTCCCATTTTCTGTCGCTTCCCAATCTGCATTTAATTGGCAATTACACTCTGGCAATGAGGGATGTCCTCGCTTGTGCCACGTTGGTTCTTTATGAAAAGTGGCCCCAAGCCAAAAAACATCCCACTCTCTTTCGTTTAAAAATTCTTCAGCAATAGCAAATCTTTCCTTAATATCAGAACAGAAAATAAGATCATCCTCCATTACAAAAGCGGGCTGGTTTCTATATAAAGCTTTCTCCATTATTGCCACTTGTGAAAAGTGACATCCTATAGCCCCTGGTGTTACACTGTACATTTTTTTTACCTTAGCCTGATCTCCGAGATATTCATTTGGCAACATCCCACACGTTCTTTCTGCTTTTATCCCTGCCTTTGCGAGCTGTTTTATCATATGCTCCTGTCTATCTTTTCTGTGTGAAAGATTTACATAACTGGCATATGTATTCCCAAAGCTAAAATTACTCATTTACTTGCTTATTAACCCAATGATACAATTTTTCAATGCCATAACTAAGTGGCAGTACCGGTCTCCAACCAAGAACAGTCTCACAAAGTTCATTATTACTATTCCTGCCGCGAACACCAAGTGCAGAGCTCTCTACGCTTCTTATACCAATATTTTTGCCGCTTATCTTGATGATCATTCTAGCCAGCTTGTTTATTGACACACACTCAGAGCTCCCTATATTAATAGGGTATGCAAAGTCACTATCCAAAAGGCTTAATACACCATATACGGCTTCTCCAATGTATAAAAATGATCTGGTTTGCTTGCCATCACCAAGTATCTCTATGCAATCCCCATCTTTGGCCTCTGCCACTTTTCTACATAATGCAGCTGGCGCTTTAGCCTTAATCCCTTCGTAAGTGCTATTCTCTCCAAATATGTTATGGAATCGACCTATCCTCACATTAAGGCCATAATTTCTAGCATAAGCCAAATACATTCGTTCAGAGAATATTTTTTCCCACCCGTATTCAGAATCTGGATTGGCGGGGTATGCAAAAACTTCGCGAAGAGCGGCGACATTCGCATCTTCCTGTATTTGTTGCGGGTAAATGCAAGCAGAAGAAGAGAAGAACAATTTATCAACCTTATATTTCACCGCGCATTTCGCTACATTCAAATTAATAGCAGCAGAATTACTCATTACATCAGCATCATGCTTACCGGTAAATATATATTCAGCGCCTCCCATATCTGCCGCCAATTGGATAACGATATCAAATGGTTTTTTATTAGGCGTTTTTATATCAAAAGCAAATTCAGCCTCTTTCAAGAGACTCAAATCCGATTGTATAAAAACATCTGCATCAGATACGCCAAATTCTGGCTGTTTCAAATCAGCTCCAACAACCCAATTCCCTCTTCTTTTCAACTCAGTTACCATGTGCGAGCCAATAAATCCACCGGCCCCTAATACTAAAGCAGTCTTTATCATCTTGGTGTTAATTTTTCATTCTTTATAACTTGGAATACTCCATATCCTTTGCTTGTATAGCTAGTATACCATGCGCCAGTCTCATCAAAAACTTCACTTACCGCCGTCGCCACATCCTGAATAGTATATACATCATGCCCGGCAAGACTGTAATTATCCATCACCTTTCTATACCATAGTCGAAGTTCAGCCTTCGTTTCTTCATATTTATGTGAACTATCCAGGAATACATGATGCAGAGAGTGATCATTGAATTTGCAAGACGCAGCAAGGCTATCCATTTCCCAAAATTCAACATATTCAGCCATGTCGGATTTCACAATATTTTTCATTATGTAATTGCGCTGATCCACTCCTCCATAAGCACAATTGTCTACACCAATAAGTCTGAAGTTCTTACCAAGAGAAACCATGGCCTCAGCCAAAAATATTAATGATTTGCCATTCGCAATGCCCACCTCGACCATTCTGGCATTATCTGGCATTTCTTCTGCTACCCTTAAGTAATAATCCTCAAAATCAAAAAGATCTCCTTCTATCGTTTTATAAAATTCTGGCATAGTTAATATTTAATAAAATAGAATCCGGCATCATCATCATTTGTCTCTGGAATAACTAGAACACTAGAGAACGCTTCTGGAATAGATATTTCACAAATAAAATCACGAACAGCATAACGAACGCCATATTGCGTAGCAAGATAGTCGTGCCCGGCAATAATACCACCTCCAATTACTTTTGGAGCCCATGTCTTGAGATCATTCAAAACGGCTTCGTAAGAGTGCCCGGCATCAATGTATACCATCCCTAAACTTTCGTCTTCTACATATTTAGCCATATCTCCGGTCATCCCCCTCAAGAACACCACCTTGTCACCGAATGGCTGCAATAGATTTTTTGCATTAGCATAATTTTTATCGTGCCATTCTTGTTCAAAATTACCATCTCCGGTTGTACCAGGTATATGCCCCCAGTTATCTACTGCATAAAGTTTATCAAGTCCCCAATTCATCATATCTCTGGCAAATAACCCTTCTGCAACGCCAAGCTCTGCAACAACTTTGGGAAGATTAAAATATTCAAGCAGTTTGAATAATTCGGCTCTTTTATTTATTTGTAGTCCATTCATGTTTTTTAAATTCTTTTCATACTATAAATCAATTTGTATCCATTCTGGTCTATAAATATCGTCTATTTTTAGATGACTTTCAGAAGGCCCGAACCAATATTTTTTACTTGGAACAATAACAACCTTATTGGGATTTCGATTTAACTCTGCACCCCACACTCCAAACGTACTGTTGCTGATTATATTGTGCTCGCAACAGCTCATGCTTATCATATCCTCTACCTCTGTTTTGCATTCCGAAAACCAAACCATTCTGTTTTCAAAAAAATTGCTCCATCTCCTTGATTTTTCTACAAAATCCTTACACCACTCAATATCGTCAGAATGAAATAAGTAATCCGGAAGCGATTTGCCATTTACACAGACCTTTTCTTCCATCTTTAAAATGGAAGAATACAAGTATTCATCTGTCAATACAAAATGTTTTTGTGGATATTTTAAAAAATCCCCCCTCCTTACATGAATAGAAACAATGCCTCGCTTCATTTCCCATGGGAAGTTAAACAACTCTAATATTTTATCTCGGCACCAGTCAAAATATTTATAACTCTGCCAATAACCATCTAAGACAACATTCTCATCAGTAAAATATTCTTCAAGAAAAGGGATATCCTGAAATTCGTGGCATTTTTCTTTTATTGTTACAGCGGGAAGGTTTGGATTGAATCCTGGATTAGCCAGATGTTGAAGATATAGAGGGTTCCATTTAGGATCATTCGTAGTATTAGGGATGGAAAATTGAAGCCCATGTTTAAGCGCATATTGTATCGAACAGGCATTTTGATACAATACATTCCCCATTCTACCATAATTTTTAGCTATTACCATTTATTGATTTTATTTTTAAAATAACTTCCTTGTGGAAAGAGCCAGTTTTGTGATTATTCGTTAGATAATGGCTGCCGTTGTGGACTCTGTGAAAATAAAACAAATCTTTGGTAATATGCAACGAATTGCCAGATTTAAGCCAATTATAATTCTGATAAATACTGTCTGATGTATTTGGATTTACTGAGGCATCAAACACTCTCAAATACTCTTCTCTATTTACAAAGTAGTTGGCACAATTAAGGCAGGTCTCAAATGAACTTTCATCTATCAAGGATGTAACATTTGCTTTATCAATCATTCTGCCAGCGTATTTTGTAAAATCAAAATGCGGCTTGGCGAAGGAAGGCAATAACGCTACAGTAGGCTTCCATACTGGGAGGAAAGAATAGATAATATCTATGTATCCCTGATTTATTATATTGTCGCTATCTAACAATATGCAATATTCGTTCTTTGCTAAAGATATAGCCCGGCGCTTATTTAGATAGCAGTCAATATTATTTTTATTTTGGAACAGTTTTACCTTGGCATTACCTCTAAAATAATGAAGGAGCCTTTGAAATGATCCGTTATTGGATGCATCGTCACAAATAACAACCTCACCTATTCTTTCATCGTCTATTACCTGGCTAAAGCTATCTATTGTCATTTGATAGCGATTATACGTAGTTATGCACAGACTTATTTTATTATCATAATTCTCCATTATATAAAAACATTTTCATGTTAAAAATGACTTCCTTACATCTTTTAGTGAAATCCCATCCCCATTTAGTATAGTCCGGGAATTCATTAGTAACAACTTCGAAGGCTTTACGAGCATGAGGATGATGATTTTCACATGCGTTAAAAAACTCGCTCCAATACAAGTTTTCATAAAAATGAATTTGGCAAATGTTTTGTGTTTTCGATAAACCTTTCTTCTATATAGCTATTATCTACTTCTTTTCCCAGAATGTCACTATATGAATTACGCTGAGTTGCCAACATAGGATAAGTACAATAACAATCACCTAGTGGCTGTATTTCATTTGCTATGATGTAATCAATAGGGTTTTGGTACTCAATTGTTTTTATCAATTTATACTCCCAAACGGTTTCTTTTAATCCAAAGGATACTTTCTCATTAAAAATTTGCAATAAATCATACATTCCTCTTCTGGATATAGCCATAGCATGGCAACCAAAGGCGTTTTTGACTTTACATACATCTTGCCTTTTAGTTTTCTCTAATGGTTCATGCGTATTACATCCTAAATAAAAAATACTGTATGAATTGGCCCCAATTATAGATTCCAAATCTTCTTCATCTTCAAAGTATTTATTTGGATCTGATAAGAATTTTACATCATCTTCAAAAATCAAAACGTCGCCAATTTCGCCATAAAAACATTTTTCAATCAACGCGTAAAGGGTAAGATATATACCAAGCTCTCCTTCAGGGTGCTTTATTGCCGGGAACACTTCAAATGGAATACCATATTTATTCATTTCATCTGTTACCTGGGCAAGCCTATCTGTTCTTTCTGGTAGATTGATAACATATATTTTATCAAATAGATTATTCCAATTCATCTTTATCTTTTGTATTAGGTGTAATAATTGAAACGACTACATTATCTTGCATGACTACAGAGAATTTATCATTTGCAGGATACGTTCCTTTGCCTCCGAATTTATCCATGTATGATAAAGCTTGGTTAGTAAATATATTATCCCTTATGGCATAAATGTCTATATTCATTACCCTTTGCATATATCTTACTATCGCATGATCTGATACAACCACTAACTCTTTCTTACCGCTGATGCGCACATTCTTCTTTTGATAAATGGGTATGTTTTTTTTATTTTTCATATATAAATAACATTTATCGGTGAAGTATGCATTCAAGAAATAAAATCATTGCTGATCCTATGTAAACCCCAGCTCCAAAGAATTCCCTACATGCTTTTAAAGAATCACTCTTTGAGTGACTTATTGTGTCCTTAATAAAATTGAAAATAGCCAAGGCAACTAGTGCCCCAATGTAAACAACATCAATCATGTTCTCAGAATTTAATTCTTATATAATCATTTGGCAAAATATCATTAGTGCTTAAACTTGAATATTCTGGGCCAAACCAATTGTCCTCATGTGGAGATACTATTATTTTATCTTTATGCTCATTCATGAACGAGGCAAATAGGCTAAACGTGCTGTTGCTGATTATTTGGTGATTGTGCCTTGACATGGTGTAAAGATCAAATAGGGCATATTTTTCAGGAATACCAGCGCCTACCTCCATAAACACATACTCACAGCCTGGCACAAATGATTCCGAAAAAATTTCTTTACACCACCTCATATCATCACTATAAATAGTGAAAGATGTTAATCCTAATTCTTTAAAATGGTTTATAGCCTTTTGCAGATACTCAATTGTCACCGGCGGATGCATAGATCCCAATTCTACATAATCAGTCCTTCTTACATGTATTGCAACCTTATTTGAGTAGTCAATGCCTTTGTCTTCAACAAAACTAAAAGCTGGCGCAAAGGCATCAATTATTTGATTCTTGTATTGCCACCAGTATTTATAGCTTTGGAAATATCCATCGAAACATATTTGCTCTTTCCTGGGTATTGGAGTATACCCATGATGTTGCTCTCTGTAAGTGCCAAAATGATCGAAATCAATATCCAATTTGGGGAAATGCGTAAAGTATACCGGCCACTTTTTATTATCAGCTGTGCTTTCTGGTATTTTGTATTCAAATCCGTATCTCATAGCATGAGCGATACAATTAGCTATTTGAAACATTTGGTTGCCTATTCGACCGTATAATTTAGTTGTTATTGGCATAAGTATTCCTATTCGATTAAATATTTTTGCACCAAAAATGCAGCAATACTTATAATGAGTACCATAATTATTACTGTAATAGAAACTTGCGCAGTTGGACAATGTGGATGCTTGTTTTCATTATTCATATCCCCCTCTTTCTTAGAAAGCTTGGATATAAATTTGAAAATATCCATAAAAGCAACGATAGTATACAAAGTGTTTATAAGCGGCGTTAGCATACAAAGAATAAATCTACTTGTGCCAATAAATGCTTTTAATTCTTCCAAAAAGACCGGATCTTCCAATTCGGGACGACCTTCTACACAACGTATCCATAAAGTGATGGCCGGGTAAAACAAACCAGCAGATACCCCATAAATAGAAATAATAATAATTAGCGTCATGCTATGCGTTATTTATTAAAAGGTGTAAGATACTTTTCCCCACCAATAGACCCACCCCATTTTTCACAGTAATACTGCCAATTGTTCTTATAATTTTTATTCAAGGCTTCATCCTTTTTAATTGAAGAACTTTCATTAAATATTGATGGGTTTAAAAACGCGTGCCTAATGACTTTCATTTTTGCCAAGATCATTCTTCGTTCATAATCTCTATCCTCAAAATATGCTCCCACAAACCGCTCATCGAAAGCGCCTATTTTTTGAAACGTTTCTTTTGGTAAAATGAATGAACAAAACCCGTTCTGACTGACATAAAAATCACCACCTTTATTAAGGGTTAAAAAATTAAATATGCCAAGATCATTTTTGTTTAAAAGAATATCATCATTTAATATCAAGGCAAACTTGTGTTTTTTAAATATTTTATCACAAAGCAAATTCCAAGATGCAGCAACGCCTAGTGGCTGTTCTGGAATTATTAAATGTACCGTTATATCATCCTCGATTATTCCCTGGTTGCCGTTGTCAATGATGTATATTTCTGTTAATGGGAAATTGACCAAATATTCCTTTAAGAAAGGTCTGAGTAAATCATAGCGATTAATAGTTGGTATGCCAATGGCGAATGTAAAACTACTCATTGTTTATTTTGAAGTATTTATCTTTTGGAAGCTTACTAAATTCTACTTTAGACATCCACCCCGTATCAGAATTTTCAAACCCACACCAAATATATTCAACCCCTTTCTCTTCTTTTTTGGTGACACCGAATATTGGGGTCGTTATTGTTTGGTTTATTAAATTAATATCGTGAAGATATGGCCTTTTATTTATTTCAGAAACTAAGAACTGCCAAGAATCATCTTTATTTTTAGCTTCTATTATAAGAGGTTTTTCTATTCCTTCAAAATAGTACTTGTAAAATCTGATAATATTTTTTTCAAACGGTAATTGCATCTATATATGAATAGGTTTATATTTGCCACGGAATTTAATTTCTTAACCAGAAAGATTGGGAGGCATTCTTGCTTTGTAGTTTAGGATGCCTTTTTCCTTTTTATTAAATCCCTTATAAATGCCGCATCTTCGTATCTTTCTTCTTTAACGCAACAATCAAGTACATGGTTGAGCTCCGGTTCACTCATTTCGTCAAATCCTTTATTTTTAGAAGCGGAAAAGAAAGACATAGCGCAAACACTAAAGACGATCATAGAGACAGCGATTAATTCAAGCATACTAAACTTTTCACCGCCATTTGTTTCAGCGTAACTCATACATTATAAATTTATTACTTTTCTTTTTTTGTCTTTGTTTGACGAATAATTATTCTTTTCTGTATCAAATTCTATTATCAAAGATACTGCATCTCCACGCCTGGTAGCCGGTACAATTTCATGAATCCAATCGTTTAATACGTTTGTTAAGTGTTCAATATTGCAAAATTGAGTGCTCCTACATAGTTTATCATGATGAGTCAATTTAACCCGCCCGGCTATGTGTTTTTTTCTTAGATCAAAAGGATCTTCCAGCGAAGTTGGCATATTTACAGGTTTAGTTGTGAATCATAAGAGGCATTAACAGCATACAATCGTCTATTATAATGCTTTTAGTCATTTGTTTTGAATGCTCTATTTTCACATAGTGCTCTTTTGAATCTAGTTCCACCATTTCTTTTAGCATTTTCATATTAACAGCAAAACTAAATTCATCGAAATTTTCTGAAGGGTTATACAGTGGCAGGGAATATTCGAAAGATTGATCAAAATCAGCCCCAGATATTGATATAGAACTTTTGCCGACTCTTACAACTATTTGGTAGGTTGATTTATTACAAAACGCAATAGCCATTTTAAGAAATGATATTAATTGCTTCCTAATCACAAAAAATTTAAAATCATATCTGGCTAACACATCCCACCATTTAGGGTAATTGGCATCAATAAGTCGGCTTATTATAAATTCTCTGTTTTTTGAAAATTTAATATGCCCGTCACAAAAAGACAATTTTATGTCTTCAGCAGAATTCATCATATTCATGATTCTAAAAAACTTTGCTGGGATTACTGCGCTTATGCCGAAAAGATTTTTCGGCGTGGGGCATATTTCTTTAAAATACATCCTATGCGCATCAGTCGCAACAATGAATAAAATACCTTCTCTATCACAGATATTTACTCCTGTCATAGCCGGTCTTAAATCATCCGACGATACAAATTTTAAAGCGAATGTTGCCAATTGTTTCAACTTAGCAAATGATAATGTTATTTCTTTTTCGTTTGATAAAACTGGAGATTTTGGATATTGATCCGGGTTGTACGTTTCCTCATTTAATTTAAATCCACCAGAGGAAATATTAATCCCCGTAGGTACACCGTCGAAAAATATTTCATCCTCTAATGAATTATTTAAAAAATGCTTTATTGTTTGCGCCTCAATGCACGTACAAAAATGAGAATCTGTAGCAGATTCAATTGCGCCAGTTTCTATTGAAACGATGTTTTCTAAATCTGTAGCGGTAAATGAGACTTTGTTACCGATACCATCACATACATACACACTGCCAAGAATTGGCAAAACAGAAGATTTATTAATTACAGAAAGAAGCGGTGCAAATGTTTTTTTTGACTCTTTTGTCGATAGGCTAAATTTTATTTTCATTTTAGAACAGTTGGTTTTGAATTGAGTGGTTATTGTTTATATTCGAAATGGAATGATCTGAATTTTCTTGATAAGCTACATATTCTTTCATTTTTTTTATCCCAGCTTCATTATGTTTTGATTTATTAAGACGATAATCAACCCATGTGACCGATTGTCCATACCTGCTGTTACCAAATCGGGTTGTCCTGGATACTATGACATTAAATGGCTTTTCTATCATTCTTGATATTTCTCTCGCACAATTAGTTAATCCAATATTTCTGAAACAATTTTTAACATTCAGAACATCACCTGATAGTAAGGCTTTACATAAAGCTGCTTTGGCTGTATTAACTTTTGACATAAACTATTTTTTAAGTAGATACTGGAGCGCTCTTACATGGTCTCTCATTTTTGGTATGCCATTTTCTTTTTCATAGTTTTTTTTCATCGCCGTAATTATATTGCTATTAGTTATTTTGCCATGAGAAAATCTACCCAACAAAGCCGTTATCAGTTTTTTAGTTTTTGCTAATTCGGAGATCACAAAATAATCTGTTGGCTTAGTTTCTAAATAGGTTCTGATGCTTCTAAGGAACAACATCCTTTTTCGCAGCCTATTTATTTCCTGCTTCTTCATGCTTTCAGTATCCGTTTCTTGCAAGTCAAGCATTTCGTCTTCCACCTCCTTGATAGTAATCATTATTTTACTTTTATTAGTTAACTATTTGTACAATACACTTACGAAGCATTTCTTTTACCCTGGTTTTTGACAAAAAAATACTTTTGCCTGTTTTGATGCTAAAATATTCCTCCCCAGTTACCAAGCCTATTCTTTTAACCCCATTATCCAGGTAAACATATTCTCCATCATCATCTCTGGTGTTATTTTCTACTATCTGTTTAAATTCAATAATGGTATCGTCGCTTACGAATTTTAATTTCTTAGGATAATCGGAATCATCCTTTTTATTATTGACAGCAGAAGTAACTACCTTTTTGTGCTTGAGCATTCTTTAATAATTTTCAATATCTTTTATCCCTAGTATACAATACCCTTCTTTAAGCCCAAATATTGAGGCATTAAACAATGTATAAGTTATTGTCTTCTCTATTTCTTTCCCGGTGTATTTACTATCTATTTGGTTGTACTCCTGTAGAATTAATTTATCCCCAACCTGGAATGGTCGATCATGCTTTCTTAATTCAAATGTTTTAGACCCGTCTACAAGAGATTGATAATATTCCTTCCAAACTTTTAGAGCGTGTGTCATTAGTTAATATTTTCTGATTTAATTATTTCTATTTCAACTCCCGAAGCATTCCATCCGGCTTGGAATATGTTTTGGATAATATTTTGCCTATATGGCATAGATATTTCTGCATTTGATAAAATTCTATCCACTTCAAAGTATTCTTTTGTTTCTTTAAAGTCTTCCCAAGATTTGCTATAATTTGTTTGCATGTAGTTTTATTTTAATCGTTAAGGAATGCTCTGTTTATTTCTTCAACCTTTATTACCCCTCTTTCAAGAAGGCTAATTATAATGTCTGCTCTTGCTTCCGCTTCAGTATCATAATTATTCATGTTACCAGGTTGAGGAAATTCAAACTCTTTATACCCATTTATATGGTGTATTGCCCACCCTCCTAATACTGAATTAACGGCAGAGTATAAGCCAATCATTTTTATCATAACCCCCATTTCGCTATCGGTAAAAGCAGAAATAGAAAATGGCTTTAAATTACACACCATAACATCAGCAGAGCTATGTTTACCTTGCCTTGTCATTGTTGTACCAATAACCGGTCTTTTAAAATTAGGGTGGTAATAAAATACCGACTTCTGAACAATACCCAATTCTCGCATTTTTTTTGATTGGCCTTTTGTACAGACCTGTTTTTCAAGTTTCATTTTTTTTGTGTTTACCGGTTAAAAGAATTAAAAATTATTTATATAATACTCTTTCATTTCTTTCAATAAATACTCAGGATATATTTCATGCTTCTTACAGATAAAATCAGCGCCATGTAAACAATTCAAATCCAGCTGCTCCCCGGTATCAGTATCAACAAATTCATAAATGACATATTTTTCTCCAGAATTAATTTTACCAAACCTGGATTCGAATAATTTCTGAATATCACCAAAATCAAATGGGAATAAATATGATTCTTCTCTTTTACTCTTCTTTTTTAACTCGCAACAATCAGAGAACATTGCCATAGCATCGCATCTAATAGTTTCTTCAGCAACAGCTTCTTTTATGTTTATTAATTTAAAAAGCACGTATCGTTCCTTCTTTTAATTTTCGTTTTCTATTTTTAGTTTGCTCTGATTCGCATACTTTACACTTATCCTTGCGCCTATCTTTACTACTCCAGTCTTTGCCAAATTCTTCAACATCTTTTTCTAATCCACATTTCCCGTTACACTTTTTCTTCATACTAATTATTTTCTTCTGGTACCGCCTGGCATTAATATAACATTAAACATCTCACGCATCCTATCCCTAATTCTATCATCATACCTTTCTCCAAATTCCTTCCCGGATAAATTAGAGGTGAAATGAAAATTGCTAAAATCTTTCCCGATTTGATTTTTAGAATAAATAGCAAAAAGGACATCAGCCATTACGTCACTTTTATTCCCCCAAGAATTTTTAGCCAGCTCAAACCCAAGATCCTCAAAACATATCCCAATTTTATCACGATAAAAATAATTAGGCATCGGAGCAAAATGAAGAGGTTCGGAATGTTTTGTAATAGCCACCTCGCCGTCTGTATTAAACATAGCAGACACATATTTTGTGTCTAATTGAAAATATGGCCGATATTTATTTGATTGAAATAAATTCATCAAAACAGTTTTCCCATTTCCTTTTTGCGGAGAAATTAATCCGATCCCCTTTTTTAAACTTAATTTAATCTTAGTCCCATCCGCAAAAACCATTTCCTCCTGGTTAAATCTTTCATCACCGGAAAAATAAAGACATAATAAATGGAACACACGTTCATTGTCTTTATCTAAAATAAAATCAAAAGGCAATAATTTTGTGCGATTAATTATTTCTGCCCTTAATTCATCATAATTCCAAGGGGACTTCATTTTATCCATTTTCAATTTCTTCTGTTCCTCTTTTAATTTTTGCTCTATATCCCGGCTTTTCAACATTTTAAAATATAAAATAGCCTCCCGCTCCTCTATTTCTGTTAATTCTATGTGAGCATATTCACTATAACGGAGTTGCTTCTTTTGATCCGTTAATTGCTGAGAGGCCATTATTTCTCCAATAGCTTTGGGTTCCTGCTCCATTTTTGTTTTTATTTGGGTTCGCGATTTGGGCAAAAATTTTGTCTTTTTGACGGTTGATGTTAAACAGTAAAAAGTTCTCAGAAAGCCATTTATCTTCGAACGCGGCTGTCATGAAGTTTAAAAACCTCTGTTTTGCCACTTCTAAGCCCCATCCTGCCCCTGATTTGTCCGCTCTGGTACGTAGGGCTACTAAAATATTTTTAAGGTCTCTAGGGGCGCTTAAATCGAAAGTTGGTTCTGAGCCAAAAAAACGCTGTTTGTAGAATTCGAAGTACAATTCGATCATTTCTGGCCACCATGGCTCGGGGTCAGCCTTCTCTTTTTTTCTTTTTGGCGGAATTTTTTCTTTTGATTCTTTTTTTTTGGTTTTTAGGGTCATAGCAAAAAAATTGAAAAATGTTTTTTCGAAAAAAAAATGAAAAAAAAGTAAAAATTATTATGTTAAAAATATTTAGAGTTTTACTGTAAACTAAACGATATAGTACTCTACTTATCCTTATCCTTATCCTTATCCTTATCCTTATCCTTATCCTTAACCCTACCAATAGGGTTACCATAGGCTATCTTTAGGCTATCAATACCCTTAGAATAGGCTATCTCCTTTAGTTGCTGTAAATCAATATTTTGCAAAAGTCCTATCCCATTTTCGAATATTTCAGATAGATGAACTCCATTTTGAACCAAAGTTTTCAGAGCGCCTTTATGAACATGTGAGGTGGGTGAAAATTTGTCTCCGTATTGAAAAATAAAAAAAGAACTGATAAACCATTTCCCCGAAGGAAGCACCCTTATTCTATTTTTATCCGAATTTACAACGCGTAAAAAATCATCTATATTAATCGACTCTCCTATCACTTTTTGGAAATAGCTTTTATTTGGTCTCCAAAACCCGGCATTATCACATTTATCTTTTATGTATCCCCAAAAAAGTTTATATTTCATGGGTAAATCAATGAACCAATCTTCATCCCATATCTCTGTATCTGTAAATCTCTTAGCGATAGCTTACCTCCTTCCAGTTTATGTGGAATATTTAATAAAAAAAAGGCATTAATCAAATTAATGATTATGCCTTAGTAAAATCTATTTTAAATATTTTTGAACAGGCTTGTATTTCTGCAATAGAGAAAGAAATGTACCCATTTAAGCGGTTAGAAATTTGCGTGTCATTTAAGCTAATTGAATAATCCTTTAGTTTATCCAGTAACCATCTGTTAGACCTGGAATCTTTGTCTTTTGCATTTTTAATTTTGGTGTGAATTGGTAATTCTTTTACTAATGATTCTCGCATTTCTTTATTTTATTCCACAAACATAAATCAAATATTTTTTTAAAAAAAAGTTTTTATTTCAACCTATTAATTATAGTTTTGTTTTTAAACAAAATCATTTTTTATTATGTCTACAACAGTAAGTTTAGAAAAAGGAGAAAGGGTTGACCTTACGAAAACAAACCCTGGGTTAAAAGTAGCTCATGTTGGATTGGGCTGGGATGTAGCTCAGACAGGTTCTGCGGCCTTCGATCTCGACGCTTTCGCTCTTGTTTTAAAAGGCGGGAAATTATTTGATGGTAATTCATCTGTCATTTATTTTGGGCATAAAACAGCCCACGGATTAGAACATATGGGGGATAATTTAACGGGTGCCGGCGATGGCGATGATGAAACAATTAAAATACATCTTTCACAAGTCCCCGGCGACGAAATTTTGTTATGCGTAAATATTTATCAAGCTGACACGCGCCACCAAAATTTTGGCATGGTTAACAACGCCTTTATCCGAATTTATGACGGTGAGACCGGCGGAGAAATTTTAAAATTCGATTTATCCGAAGATTACTCAAAATTCAATGCCATGATCATGGGTAAATTGTACAAAAAAGACGAGGAATGGAAATTCCAGGCGGTGGGCACTGGAGCAAACGGAGATATTAATACTATAGCGCAGCCGTTTGTTTAAGCAAAAAAATAAAGTAGGTAGCGTACTAATGCTACCTACTTTCATTATTGACCACAATAAAAAGAACCACAATGATCAAATATAAGCATTATTCCTTTGACCTATGGCTAACATTAATAAAATCAAATCCTGAATTTAAAAGAAAAAGAGCTGAATATTTTCAGGAACACTTCAATCGCACAAATAAATCAATCAAAGAAATAGAAGCTATTATTAAGCGAGTTGATTTAATGTGTAACTGGATTAACGAAACAACTGGTGGTTGTATAACTCCATTTGAGATGTACGCCATGGTGCTGCATCTTTTGGATTATGACCTCAATCCGTTATCCGTAAGAGATTTACAAAGCATTTATGTAACAATAGAATCTATTTTCTTTAAATATATGCCTCAGTTGTATGACGATTCTATATTGAGTATTCTGTCTAAATTAAAAAAATCCGGAGCTACTATATCGACTCTTTCTAACACCGGGTTTATTGGCGGCCAAACAATGAGAATAATTTTAAAACACATAGGGGTAGCCGGGTTTATAGATTTTCAAATATATTCTGATGAATTGGGATGTTCCAAACCTAATTCGTTAATATTTTCTGCAATGATCCAATCTGTGAACCAACTTAGAATCCATAATCCATGTAGAATTGAAGAAATAATACATATTGGAGATAATGAACACGCTGATTTTATGGGTGCTCAACGTGCTGGGGTAAATTCAATAAAAATTAATGGCTTATCTATAAGCGAGATACTATGACAAAAATCGACTTTTCAACTTATAGTCTTCATCAAATAACCAAAGAAGATAATTTTACATTTTCTCCGACTGAATATAGTAAATTCAAATTTGGAGATAAAAGTATTGCCAGGAAATTCGGCTATGCTTTGGCAACTGGGTTTATTAACGAATACCTAAAATCGACTCCTATCGTAAATCAGATAGTAGTGATCTCCAGTCCATATTGCTTTATCCCTACTGCCACATTTGCAATGAAAGATTATTTTATTCAGAAATTAAATGAATATTTAGTCAAATCATATTTACCGGTTGTTGAAGAAACGAAAATACACAGGACTGTAACCTATAAAGAAGACTATGGCTCACTTAGTGCAGCAGAAAGATTAACGCTTATAAGCGGTGATGGGTTCCATATAGATGAAAAATTTATTAAAGGGAAAACCTTACTATTTCTTGATGATGTTAAAATTACAGGCAGCCACGAGAGAGTAATCCACCGGATGATTGAACAATATCAATTAACTAACGAATGTGTATTTCTTTACTTTGCCGAACTTGAAAATAAAAATATTCACCCTAAAATAGAAAACCACCTCAACTTCTTTTACGTTAAATCGCTTCTCGATTTAGATAAAGTAATAAAAAACGAAAACTTTCTTCCCAATACCAGGGTTGTAAAATATATTTTAAATAGCCCCTTTGACGAGTTCGAAATATTTATTAATTATCAATCACAAAGATTCGTTCAGACAATTTATCATTTAGCTATTGGTAATAGCTATCATAATATTCCTGAGTACAAAAAAAATCTTAACTACTTAAAACAATTATCAAAATGATTGCTGCTATACTTTTAATTCTAAACCTTATTGTAATTGAGAGCTTGTTATCAGTGGATAATGCCGCTGTATTGGCTGTAATGGTAAAGGATTTGCCAGGATCACAAAAAGAAAAGGCTTTAAGATATGGAATTGTTGGGGCTTATGTTGTTCGTGGCGCTTGCCTTCTATTGGCCTCTTTGTTAATTAAAATAGTTTGGCTGAAAATAGCAGGAGGTGTATACTTGATGTATTTAGTGTACGGTCATTTTACTTCAAAAAATGACACCGTTGAAGAGACTTCTGAAATTAAGGATTCAAAAATATATAGGTTCTTTTTTGGTTTGGGTATATCAAAATTCTGGTCAATAGTTGTTTTGGTAGAGATAATGGATCTTGCCTTTTCAATAGATAACGTATTCGCTGCTGTAGCGTTATCTAATAACTTTCCTATCGTAATGACTGGAGTGGCAATTGGAATATTGGCTATGAGATTTGTTGCCGGCTGGTTTTGTAAAATGATAGAGAAGTACCCATCTTTAGAAAAATCTGCGTTTATTGTAATTGCATTGCTCGGATTAAAACTTATTGTCGCTGGGGCAATAGATTATGTCCCAGCGGCGTTATTTATACGTAACGTAATGACTGGGCATATGTTTGATCTCATATTCAGCTTGGCAATGATGACAATTTTCTTCTTCCCTTTATTTATTAAACAAACTGTTAAACGTGAGTACTAATGGTCTTATAAAGATAACTAGTAAAATACAGCGCGCAGATACTATAACTGATTTGCGTACAATAGAAATTTGGAGGAGTAAAAAAGGATTGCCAATCATTACGCCTAAACAAAACACATTAAGGTCTATTGAAAATGCTGCTGCTATTATGATAGAAAGCTTGGATACTTGTGATTTGCCAAAATTAGTACGCGGATTGTCTTTCTATATTAGCATTTTGCCAGAAATTAAACAAAAAGAAAGATAACTATGAGTAATAACAGATTTAAATTTCGTTCATGGGATAAAAAAACAAAATCCATGCGTGGTATAGATACCATTAGGCAAGTAGATTTTGTTTTAATGCAGTTCACTGGATTGAAGGATAAGCATAAAATTGATGTTTACGAAGATGATATAATTAAATATCAATTTAATAAACAAGCGAAAGAATATATTGGCCCCGTTTTTTATAATTCATCAATGGCCTCCTTTCAAATAAAAACAAGTGATGTTTCAGGGTTTTCTTTATTGGGACAACAACAAATAATTGAAGTAATAGGTAATATTCACGAAACCCCCCGAACTATTACAACCAACTACTTAAACAAAAACACTATGTCAGAACAAGTGCTACACCAATGGGATTATTGTATCCATTTATTCGACACTAAAAATAACCTTACCAACAATTTAAACATACTTGGTTGCGATAGGTGGGAATTAATTTCGATCAATACTATTGAAGGTAATTCCCAATCTTTTTTCTATTTCAAAAGACCAAAACACAAACCATGAGTAGAGAAATAAAGTTTCGCGCTTGGGATAAAGCTACCTGCAAAATGATAGTAACAGGCTTTCATGTATTTGGAGAATATACTTTATTCAATATAATCGGAGAATACCTGGCAGAAAACAATATGGGCAAACATCAACTGGATCGATACAATGATGTTGAAGTTATGCAGTTCACCGGCCATTCTTTTAAAGGTAAAGATGTTTACGAATCAGACATATTCAGGGTAGAAGAAAGTGCAGATGGTCTTGATCCTGACGATGCCATGAATTACTACGTAGTAACATGGATTAAAGAATGGTGTATGTTTTCTCTGCTAAGAATAGGAGGAGAATATGAAGAGTATCTTGAAAGTGGAGCAGATCACTTGGATACTGAATCATTCTGGACATTTCCTTTAGATTTGGAAGAAACAGAACATTCTAAATTGTTCTTATGTGGTAATATTCATGAGACTTCCAAATTACTCGATAATAAAACTGAAAGCCATGAGTAAGATAAAGCTATCCCCTGCTATGAAAGTAGCAATTAAAAAGATGAGAGAAGGAGTGCGTATCTATAAGTATACAGGCAATCCCGTTCCTTTTATTTGTTATTCTATAGGTGACCAAATAATATCAAAATCATTACACGATGATCTATTCAGGAAACAACTTATACAAGTAGATGAATTTACAACAGCCTGCAATACATATTATTCCCTTACTCATCTTGGAAAAACAATTGAACTATGAGCAACCTAAAACTATCCCCTATACAGAAAGAGGTTATTGAAAAGATGAGAGATGGGATTAAATTAGAAATGACAATAGGAGGTTTTAATAAATTATTCACAGAAGATGGGCCATGGAAAACAATAGGACAGCCTACCATTAATTATTTGTTAGGTACGGGGGTGATAAAAAGAAATGTAGATTATATGTATCCAGCTTACCTATTAACCGAACTGGGAGAGAGTATTAGTATTTAATCTTAAAATAAATATGACATGTTTAGATTTTTATGTTCTTCTATTCACCTTGCAAATAAGCTTAGAGAAATACAATTTGAAGATGGCGAAAGTGTGTTGTTTGTTTCAAAAAAAATATCTGAAGACGTTCTTTTAATAGAAACTGATTGTCGGGATATAAATGTATTTGTTAGTTTCTCTCCTTTTGTTGAATCCGGCATTAAAATTAATCAGACTGACAGGAGATGGGACTGGGTAAAAGACTTATTGTGTAAAGTTGATGATCAGCCAATTTTAATAGAAATAAATGAACAAATAGTAAATGTTATCTTTCAATACTAATCATCTCAATATGAAACATGCTATTACTTTACTTGCAGCCATTTTTATATCGGTAATCTCTTTTTCTCAAACAAATAAAGAGTTTATAGATAAGATGTGGTACACTGATACTATTTATCGTAAAGTTAATTATGATAAAAATACCTACCTGATTAGGTATAGGAACGTGGCTGCTTATTCGTTACCATTAGTAGGTAGAAGCAAGTTTGATTCAGCCACAAATAAATTTGTTGAAGATTTCCAGGCATACCAAGACATGAGGCATTTCTTTTCCAGAATTGATGTTTTTAGATTGGCTAATAGAGGGTCTAGCATAATAGATACTGTTCTCATCAAGAGAGATATACATGGCACTTATGTAAAATCAGGATGTTTTGAAGATGTGCCGGCAGATTGGGTAAAGAAAGCTATTGAAAATTAAAACATAATTAATGAAAGAACAAACACCAATACCACCAGATATTGCAGCCCAGATAAAAGCTCAATCTGCAAAAGACGCTTCTGTGATATATGATTCACAAACGGAAAGTACTCAATGGGCTTTTTATTCAATAGCTTATATTGAAGGTGCTACCCAACAATACATAGCCTCTATTCAAAGAGAAAAAGATGCCATAATGCTATTTTTTGAGCATTTAGATACTCACTATTTTCAAGACAATTTAAACGTAGATATGTGGCACGATGGAATAACCGGCAATCAATACACACGAGAACAGGTCTATGAGATATACTTATCATTATCTATAAACAATAGTCAATGACACATACATCCTCCTTATCATTGGACATTTTATTCCTTCGTGTTCGTAAAAAGCTAAAGGTTAAACCAGTAATCAACACAGAGGATAAAATAGTATACAGATTCCCTTTGTTTCATATAAGAGGAGCAAAAAGGTACATAAATGATATCATAGAAGCAGAAAGCTTGCCGCTTAAAGTAAAATATAAATTAAGAGTAGGTAGGTTTAAGGATGTTATATTAATTCAGCCAATTGAAAATGATAAATAATGAATACAGAAACAAACCCATTGTATGCCGCACTTGGAAGCGACAAGCTATTTGATGAATACCTGGAAGAGTATGATAATCAAGATATCATCTTGCACATTAAAAGTTATGCAGCAGATAAGCAAAACAACACAGAATTTAATAATAGAATGTGTATTGCCGTACAGGCAATGAGTGGTATATTGGCACGCACGCATCATGATCCAGACCTTCTTGCAAAAAAGTCGATTAAATATGCAGATGCCTTAATAAAGGAATTACAGAAGGGAATTACAGATGAACATAAGTAAACAAAACGGACTAGAGATAGAACTTGGGTATTTGTATGCCATCGTTGTAATAGCATTTGTTATTTCTGTTTGTAAAATGTTTATATAGTCTATGTACGCCCATAATTCAACTATAAAAATAAAACTAAAGGATTGCATCAGATGCGGTAAACCTTCACGGATATTTAGTAAAGGAATGTGCGAACAATGTTCTAAGATTGAAAGGGTATTCGGCGGTAGTTCTAATAAGGATGTGGATGCTTCGTTAAAGGATTTAATAACAGATTGTGATGCTATATTTTCTACTTACATACGACTTAAATATACTGATGAAGATGGATTTTGTGAATGCTTTACATGTGGGGAAAGGAAAAGGTGGGAAGAACAACAGTGTGGGCATTATATAGGCAGAGGTAGCCTATATTTACGCTTTGACCCTAGAAACTGCCGGGTACAAGACTCCTATTGTAATGAATTAAAACACGGGGATATGGCGGAATTTACAAAGAGATTAGAAGCGGAGCATCCCGGAATAACGGATATACTGATAGAAGAATCTAGCATTATCTACAAGCCATCCAGGAGTGATTTAAAAGGTTTAATAACTGAATATACGAGTAAGGTTAAATTACTAAAACAAAAACTTAAATAAAACATATGCCTATATTAAATTATTCAACAAAAATAGATGCATGGAAGACTGTAGGGGAAATTCAACAAATCCTATCTAAACATAACGTATCTCACTTTTCAATACGAAATGAAAATAATACTCCTGTTGCTTTGTCTTTTGCTATTGATTATAATGGATCTCCGCTTAACTTCCTTCTTCCCTGCAATCACGAAGGTGTATTGAACTGTTTTAAAAAGGACAGGAAAATTCCGGCAGGAAGTAAGAATAAAGAACAGGCTCTTCGTACATCATGGAGAATAATTAAAGACTGGGTGGAGGCGCAACTTGCTGTTGTAGATGCAGAAATATCAAACATTCAGGAAGTGTTTATGCCTTATTTGGTTATTAACCAATACGGAGAAACATTGTCAAATAAAATACTTAACGGCGGTGGGATGAAACTTTTAAATTAAAAACAAAACAATGGATACACAAGAGCTTAACTTAGATGAGTCTGGAGCCAGAGAATTACTTAGATACGTCTTTGGTGAATATATTTCTGGTATGGTTATATCAAACTACATTGATGGTTTTAAAATAACAAAACAGTCGATAAAAAAAGAATATGAAATATTATCATTTATTCATGATGGGCATCTTCTGTTAAGAAGTGAGAAACAGCCGTATACTTTTGGCAGTGCATATCATGTGGAAAACGAAGCGCTGCAATTTGCAAAAATATATTCAGTAAAGAGAATTTTAGATGGAGAAATATTTTCCATTGGGGATTTAGTAAATGGCAATAATAAAATAGAAAGATTTTCGATTCGAGAGAATAGGGGCACCCTATCGGCACATACACCTGCCATATATCAGTTAAGTAGGTTAAAAAAAGATCCAAAATTTAATTGGGCAGTATATACTAACGATGGCATTGACCGAAAAGCGTTCGCCCCATACAAAATAGAATCCGGATCTTGTGAATCTAATGATTCAACATGGCAATGCTTTGAGACAGAGCAAGAAGCAAAAGACTTTATTATTCAAAACAAGCCGTGCTTCTCCGCAAAGGATGTTAATTTTTTCATTTTTTTGAAGAAGTCAGGTTTCTCCGATCAATATGTTAATAATGCTATTGATTTTTCTGCAAAAGAAAAGCTATTCTTATAGTTATGCAAGAAGAAACACTCAGCCTGGATTATCATATAAGAAGGCTTGTGCTAAAGGCGCTTAATAAAACATTTACGAAAAAGGATGCTGCCGGGTTATTAGGAGTATCTGAAAAGACGCTGTATCTTTATGGGAAGCGGTATGGGATACGTGCGGACGAAAAAACTGGGGTGTATTTTATTCCAAATAATAAAAAATTGGGATTACATAGTTCTATTAGCAAAGGCATTTAATATTTGGGGATATAGAATAGCATTAAAAATATTTCTAACTACTAAAATATACTGTCATGCAGGAAGATAATACCGGTGTAATAAATAAATTCAGAGAAGGAGATAATAATGCTTTTAGCATAGTTTACCGACTCCATTATGTTTCATTATGGCATTTTGCGCATTACCTGATTGATAACAAGGCCGATGCAGAAGATATTGTGGCCAACGCGTTTTTTAAACTCTGGAAACAGTGCGCTACTTTCAACAGCCTCGACAGGATCAAGCCCTTTCTTGTAGTAGTTACCCGCAATGCCTGTTGCGATTATCTCAAACACAATAAAGTAAAGAAAGCCGCACGGGAAGAATTCATTTACCTCCAAGAGCGTTCTGAAGATTCGATACAGGCGACAATAATGAAGGGGGAAATATTACAAAAAGCAATAGATCAAATAGAATTATTGCCAGAGAAAATGAGACAGATATTTAAACTATCCTTTCTTAATGAAGGGATGAGTAATGCTGAGATATCATTAGCATTAAATATATCTGAAAATACCGTAAGGGTTCAAAAAGCTAATGCCTATCGTTATTTAAAAATAAATCTTCGTAAGACGGGGATGGTATAATTTATTGAGGATACTAGTAAATAAAAATACTATGAACTAGGTTTTTTCATTGTTAACAGGTTATTGAGTTAAAAAGTAAAGCCCCTTGTGGCTACTTGGGGCTTGGTTATTATATTGATCTTTTAAAATGTGCAAAATGTAATGCGTTTCGTAAAGAACATGTTTTCTTTCTTCGTTTTATTCTCCACTCATTACCAAAATTAAACCTTTCATGGAACAATGGATAATTTGGGCGGATTAGAAGCTGGTTCCCTGGTAACACAGTCCTTGTAGATAAGGAAGGCCGTTCAGTTATAGGTATTAAATCAACTTTATTTTGATGATAAGCCAATGATAGCGCTTTTGCAGCCCTTTGTATCAATAATAAATCTCCAGCTCCACCTATGATATAAATCTTTTTCTCCATTATTGATTCATTTTAGGATTCCACTTGTTCCAAATTTGTTCTACTTCATTTGCATTATCTGTCATTCTTAGACAATCCTGTGACTTACATGTTATTACATAATGCACATCCTTTTGTCTACCTGCTACTATTTTTGTTACGGCAGGGTTGCATCTATGAAGAATACAATTATTTAAGCCTGGGTAATGATTTGTTACATCTTCCCGGCTGTGTGTTCTCATCTGAAATTCGATTACGCCCATTTTATTGATTCTTTTTGTCAATGTTATACATTGTTGGCTTATTTTCTTTGTTAGCAGCATCGTATTGTTCAATCGTAACAGGGATCAATTTTTCTGCATTTATGTAATTGTTAGATACCACGGCGAACCAATTTGATTTGCATTTATCATTCGGCATACTTCTTTCTTTGTCATATACCCAATAATGCACTACTAAATAATCTCCTTCAAGGTAATACCCATCATTATGGGTTGTCTTCATTACGTGTGTTGGCATTTGTTCGGGAGTTCTATATTCCCACCATTTAATCTTTCGGAATAAATTAGGGAATTCTAATAAATAATTCCCTTCATTGATTTCATCTGTGAGAATAATAGATCCTCTTTTGAAGGAGCTATTTGGGTATTCGTCTATAACAATAGCTCTATCTAATAATAATGGGTGCATGGTTAGTTTGTGTAATTTCTGGGTGTAATTTTTTACTGAAAAAATAATCTTATGCAATGTTTCAGATTTCATAGAAATGTTTATGTAGTAAACAGCGATTCCAAATATTCAAACATAGGAGTATATCTTTCGTCTTTGAAGAGTTTATCTTTGAAGAGATTGTTTTCTTTTTGGTAAATAAAGAACATTTTGCTGTTGGTCATTTTCGAATACTGCACGTTTGCTATTCGATCACACAATTTTATAAAAACGGCTCCTTCTGTGGTTAATATACCATTATAGTATTTTTCATTAGCCCTTTCCATTCTGTTTTTACCTTTTTCGTTGGTTACGGCATATATAATATTTGCAGCATAATCTCCTAATTGAATCTTGCAATCATTATAGGAAACTCTACAATCCTCAATGAGATCATGTCCCCAGCAAGATACTACCAGGTCATCGAAACATCTTTCTGGGATGTGAATAAATTGATCGCAAATATTTACAACCATTCTTAGGTGAAATTCATAAGGAAGATACTCATCATAAAAATGATTTGTCTTTCTATGTTGATCTATGCACCATTGTGCTCTATTGTCTAATATCATTTGTTGATTGTTTTTCTTTTCCTTAAAATATACAATTGTTGTCTGATTTTTTCCTTATAATGTTTATTGCCGGCTACTTTATCCGGGGCAATACGTTCTACCATTTCATAAATGGGCGCTAAACTTTTGTCTGTAACTTGATTTATGGCCATGCTCACAACAGAAAACCATGTAGGCGATATACCTACAACAATTATATTAGGCTGATTAATTGGCAAATGCTTGCCAGGGAGAGGATATTCATGGAGCATTTCCATATTATCTTTCCCGTATGAAATAAGAACATTTGGAGCTCCGCCGTTTGCTTTAGCTTTAGTCCCATCTGGATAGCAAAATGTAATTCTGCCATCCAGGAAAAATAAACTATCGGCTGTTTCGAATATGTAATCGTGAAACCACCTTGTATCTGTTCTTGCGAATGTTAAAGCTATTCCATCCCCGTGTAATGCCATTTTCTGCATCCATTGCCCTATTTGGTATCTATGGTAGGGTGGGTTCATCCATACTCTACCAAACCATTTTTGCAATAGGCCATCATCCAATATGGTGTAGTAGTTATTGGCGGTATCCCACATTCTTTTTACTGGAGCGCAAGGATCCAAATCGAATTCCCCAAGTGGAGCGATAATATGTTCTGGCGTTAGCCATTCCTGTTCATTGCCTATTGGTGTTTGGTGGTTACCTATTCCCATGGTGTGCTGAAAGCTAAAAATATTTATTCAATATGATTTCAATTGACTCTGCATCCAATGTATGACCACCTTCTTGGTAGAAATGTTCTTGTATGGCTCTTGCGCAGTTCTTTATCTTGGTTTCGTGTTTAGATGTGCCGGTAACGTCTTTGGCCTTCATTGATCTACCTGGGGTACTATTGTTTTCTGCATTTTTTACAGCGTTAATACGCTCTTGCTGACTTGGTATTTCTTTTCGGAGCTGCAATACTGTAGAAACCTTCATTTCACCGGCCTCCACTTTTTCTTTAATTGCGGGGGCTTCATTTGCGTATTGTAGCATTTGAGATATATAGGCCGGCGTTTTGCTTATTTTCTTTGCCACCGATACCTGACTATGCCCTAGGTTAATTAGGCGTTTAATGAGCTCTGCAATCTCATGTGGGAGCAATGGTTTGTTGTCCTGGGTAGTGAACATCTGCAAAATGCGTTGTTCTTCGGTGGTTTGGGCGATATTTACCAAAGCTTTAAAAAGAACTTCGTGTCCCTGTTCTGCTAAAAGACAACATGCCCGATACCTGCGTTCCCCGTCAGTGAGTGCGAAAGTGCCATTTTTGAGAACATCTACGCGTCCTGGGGATGTCTGTCCGTTTTCGAGGATAGAGGCCGCCAATTCGTCTAAATTGCCATAATCCTTTCGTACGTTAAATCCTTCCCGGATCACTATTTTATCCAAATCTATTTTCACAACGGTATCCGCATTCTTAGAATTGGCTCTTTGTATTTCCCGGTTGCCGAGATTGTCTGTGGTTAATTCTGGGAATGGCAATGTTTTTGGTTCCATTTTTTGAGTGGTTTAAAGTTTTTGGTTATTGTACCATTTTATACTGGCGACTATGAGAGACCACGCTTTGTCTATTGTTTCGTAACAAATGGCATGGCTAATTGATTGACAAGCAGAGGCGTGATACATTTGTTGTGACACCTCTTTGAATCTAAGATCTCTGAATCCGGCCCATATATCCCATAGCCAATCGTATGATCTGTGGTATTTTAATATCTGGCTGTAGAACCTGGGAGATTGTAACGCTGGATCTCGGCCGGCACTGAATGGATACGGGCACAATTCGCTGCACGCAATTAGTTTATTCCCTTCTATTATCTTTAGTTCTTCTGGAGACATATCTGGGATGATTATTGGTTTGCACAAGTTATCCTGGATACAACACAGAAGCCGGCAGTAGTACCATTTGTATTTAATACTTTAGATACAATGATTAGCTCAGGCTTCCCGGTTATGGCGCTAATAGCAGTAAATGATGTGTAATTATTTGGTTCCATGATTGATTGTTTTAAATATTAGAAATTATTAACCCCATTGATTGGCCATCGCTTGGGCGATACCGGGGTAGGTAAGGCTTCTTTCTTTCCATCTATCTGGAGATGGGCTCATGTGGAATATTTTCATTCTTTCGCTCTCCTTTTCTGGCAAGGGAACTATATTAGTTGGGATCAACGCGAGAACTCCCTTTAGCCATAAACAAGTAGCTTTTGTTTCTGGGTGACCAAATTGCCAAGGTTGTATTATTTGGTCTGGCTTCCTTATTTCTGTACTTAATACGCCTATTGGGTTTTCTACAATTATTTTTTCACATGGTGCAGCCATTATCCTCTTCACGAAGTCAATTGCTTCCCTTCTTGCTTCCCTTCTTGCTTCCCCAACTAATACTCCTGATTTTCTGGCAGGCTGATCTTTCAGCCATCTATTGGCGCTTACGGTTAAATACGTGCATGGCGGGTGGGCAATAATCATATCCCATTTGTGGTATAGCAAATCAAAAATATCTCCTTGGTAATGTGGCCCTTCTTTTTCAGTAGGCAGTAGGTCGCAGCTAATTGCATTGTGCCCCCTTTTGATAAACTCATCCCTGACTGTTCCACTATACTCACAACCTATTAATATATCCATTTTATCCATGCTTGGTGTGTTTTAATTGTTGGTGCCAGACAATAAGAAAAGACTATATGACATACCTGCTTCAGTAAATTTTATCTTGCCTTTTGATTTGCGAACAAGTCCTTTTTTGACTAGTGAAGAATATGCATCAATATCTTCGCTAGCGGTTAGGTAGAAGCCTAAAAGGATATTTTTCTCTTCTTCGGTTACCGGGGAAGAAATTTTATTAGAAATAACACCGCCATCAGACACGATTTCTACTGTCATAGAATTTATATCAAAACCATAATCAATAAATTCGCATCTTAAGGATAAGATATCCGCTGCAATCTTTTCTGACTCATCGAATGTCTTGCAATTTATAACGGTATGATTATTAATCCTTACTTTATGCAATGTTGAATTGTTCATTTTTATATTTGTTTGATATATTAAAGGTATATCGTTGCTACTTCCTTAAATAGGACAAGATGATAAACGGTCAGCTTGGATGATGAGTGGGGATCAATTCTCCTTAACATTCAAAATCCAAACCTTACCAACTCTTGTAATTTTATCTACGGCCGGCAATAAGTCAAGCCTATTGTTTCTGCAAGCATTTCTAACAAACTGAGGTGAAACATTGGTGCCACCTTTTAATCCGCTTTTAGAATATTCAGATACCGACATTGGTTTTGTCTTTCCCATAAATCAAATGTATATTAAGTTTCCATAAGGAAACAAGAATTAAGTAATTTTAATCATTTTTTAATAACCAACATTGGTTCTTTTTCATTTATCTTTATATCCTATTAAGGCCATTTAGGCACATGCAATTTTGCAAACAAAAATTAAAATTTATGCCCATGCAAATCACCCGTGGTAAGCCCGTAGCACTTTACGCTACAAGACATAAACAAAATATATAATTATCCAGGCTTGCGCCAAAAAGAAGAAAAGGCACCGCATCATTTGGGATGTTTAGCGGTGCCTTTTTATTGTCGTATAAAAATAATATTAATGCTTGCTAAAAATATAGTACATTTTGGGAACTGCCTCGAATTAATGAGTGAGATAGATGATAAAATGATAGGAATGGTGTTAGCTGATTTGCCATATGGCACTACTAAAAATAAATGGGATTCTGTAATTGACTTAGATAAGTTATGGCCACTCTACAAAAGAGTTACCAAAAAAAACGCAGCTATAATTTTATTTGGGCAGGATAAATTTAGCGCTAAAGTCATTTTATCAAATGAAAGAATGCATAGATATAATCTTATCTGGGAGAAAACGTCAGCGACTGGGTATTTAAACGCAAAGAAAATGCCACTTAGAAGTCATGAAGACATACTTATTTTCTACGATAAATTACCTATATACAATCCTCAGAAAACAACCGGGCATGTAAGAAAAATTAGTACTGCTGTACATAAAAGGAATAGTAAGAAAACAAGTAATTATGGAGAACATGGATTAACAAACTACGATAGTACTGAAAGATATCCAAAAAGTGTATTGCACTTTCCGTCAGATAAGCAAAAAATATCTATTCATCCAACACAAAAACCAGTGGCATTATTTGAATGGCTAATAAAAACCTATTCAAATAATGGAGACCTTATATTAGATAATTGTTCCGGCAGTGGCACTACAGCTATTGCCGCTTTAAATACTGGTAGAGAATTTATATGGATAGATAATGATGAATTATCAGTTAATGCTTCCAGGGAAAGAATTAGACAACACATTACATTGTAGATATAAATGCTTATGGAATACATATTATGCGCTGCAATATGGGTAAATGATGGTGAAAAATACATTCATCAACCAAATAATATTGAAACAGGTATGGTTTTCTGTGGGCGAAGGCATCATAATTGTTTTGTTATTTTAAACAAGGCCATGCCAGAGTGGAAAGAAGCAGAAAATGTTGTTCAAGGATTTATTACTTCAGAAGATAGGTTTGTAGATAGGGAAGAAGCCGCAAGGGTTGCGCATTCTGCTCAACAGATAAAAAATGCTATGGAGCGATTATTTAGTGAGGATCTATATTAACAGATCAAATAAATTCTAAATCATGACGAACGAACAAAAATTGCAGCTGGCGGACATAATCATAAATTATTGTAGTCAATTTAACACATCGGATGAAATGCCCATAATGATAGGCACCTTAAATACGGCACAAGGCATAAAAGGATTTGAAAAGGCTGATATTGGGCACCCAGTGTTTGAATACAAAGGCAGATACATTATTTATTTATCAGGGGCACAAGGGCATGTGTGTGTACCGTACTATAAAGATAGTCTGCATTATTGTATAGATTTCATATAAACAAACGATTTAAATACTATTATCCCTATATTTGTGATGCACATGATGGAGGGCTATCCTTCATTACTTCCGGTGAAGATTCCTTTGCCGGTTTTTTATTTTCATCTTCTTCCATTAATTGTTTAAGTCTGGCGAGATATTTATTTAAGGCTTCCTCATTTTCCCACAAAGCACGGTTATCGTGGCTAACTAAATTAAATAAGTGCATATAACATCGTTTACTTATTATAATGCATTTAGGTTACATAAAGGCACTAAAAAAGGGCCACCATAGAAATGGAGCCCTGCTGTTAATTTTTAACTATGATTAAAAGAGGTTGTTAATATACGCAATTAAAACGTTGTATTGCTACGATCCTTTACTTCCTGGGTTAATTTAACCGGTACACCACAGCCCATGCAATAACTGGCTTCTGTTGGGTTATTCGTAGCGCATTCTGGGCATGTAAAAACATTCACCACCCAATCCGTAGTACCCCTGTAGTCATCCGGCGTAATCAATACTGCACGATTATGCAACGACCATATATCAACCTCTTTAGAGTCTACTGTACCAGTTGTTTTCTTGAACAGTCTCATTAATCCGCCGGCCAATAACACATCCCCTATCTCCTGCACTGAAACTTCCATATTCAAGCTTGATTTACATAAGACACGGATATCATCTATTGTTAACCCGCTTTTTGTGACTGCTCCATGCCGCTTCAAAAAATCATTGATCACGCTACGATTCAACACGTAAACAACTGCCAGGTCTTTAAAGAATTTGTGCGGAGGGTGTTTTGACATACTTCTGTTTTTATTGAGATCAAAAGTATTTAATTAAAAGTCTAAAACATCAACTACTTAATTATCCTCAAACGTCTAATTAGACTTTTGCCAAAAAACAAACATCGT
>Ga0310813_10000048_pt1 | contig 88038 bp, 69 predicted proteins | sample YN3metagenome_FD_203086 | JGI IMG/M metagenome (GOLD analysis project Ga0310813, IMG submission 203086) | Soil microbial communities from experimental microcosm in Duke University, North Carolina, United States - YN3 | ecosystem: Engineered > Artificial ecosystem > Soil microcosm > Unclassified... | reverse complement strand
TTTTCCTGTTCTAATAATATCTTTAGTTTTTCACTAATAAAAATCCGTTGCGTTCGTGCGCTGGCTTGTATTCTAAATATATCTCTATTAATAATTTCTTCCTTAAAAACTAATTTTTGAATAATATCTATAACTGGCGTTCCTTCAAAATATTCTCCTGCTGGCGCAAGTCTGTGACTTGTGTCAACTATATTGTAGCCCTCTGGGCGGTCTTGTGAAGCATGCTATCAATCATAAAATCCATTTGACATAAAAAAGGAAAGATTTTTCTATTTAACCTTTCCTTTTTTATTTTATTGAAATTAACTTATATAAAGCTATCATGTTTCTTTGTATTCGGGCAAAGGAGTTAATTCATAACCGCTTATTTTTTCCTGTTCTAATAATATCTTTAGTTTTTCACTAATAAAAATCCGTTGCGTTCGTGCGCTGGCTTGTATTCTAAATATATCTCTATTAATAATTTCTTCCTTAAAAACTAATTTTTGAATAATATGTAAGCTTCCCTGAAAGTCGGCCATTTAAAGTTAGAGAAACTTGAGAAAAAGTTTTAACTTAAAATGTACGAAAGATGAAAAAGAGCAAATTTACCGAGAGTCAGATTGTCAAAATACTCAAGCAGCAAGAGGCAGGAGTAAAGGTGAGTGATATATGTCGTGAGCACAATATCAGCGAACCTACTTTTTATAACTGGAAAGCCAAATACGGTGGCATGGATAGTTCGCAGTTGAAGCGTGTAAAAGAACTGGAAGAAGAGAACGCTAAACTCAAGAAGATGTATGCCGACCTGAGCCTGATCAATCATGCCCTCAAAGACGCCATCGAAAAAAAGCTGTAAGGCCTGATCAGAAGAAGGAGTTGGCCACTCACATGGTTATACATCATGGATTGAGCGAGCGTCAGGCCTGTATCCAGGTTCAACTTCCCCGCAGTAGTTTTCAATATCAAGAGAAAGAAAAGCCAGATGAACAGATTATAGAACAGCTAACAGAATTGGTTCATAAACATCCTTCCTATGGATTTTGGATGTGCTACAGCAAACTTCGCAGAGCTGGCTTTAACTGGAATCATAAACGTGTTTATCGGGTGTATACAAGTATGCAACTGAATATCCGTCGCAAGGCTAAGAAGAGATTACCTGCAAGAATAAAACAATCTCTCTTCCAGCCTTTGGAGAAAAATCAAGTTTGGTCGATTGATTTTATGAGCGACAGTTTGTGGGATGGAAGAACCTTCCGCCTGCTTAATATCATAGACGATTACAATCGTGAGATATTGACCCTGGAAGCAGACACCTCGATTCCTGCCCTGCGATTGATCAGAGCACTGGAAAGACTCAAAGAATACAGAGGCTTACCAAAGATGATCAGAGTCGACAATGGACCTGAATTTATCAGCAGAAAGCTTGATGCATGGTGCAAAGAAAACGAAGTGATGTTAGTATTTATTCAACCAGGTTGTCCTACACAGAATGCTTATGTGGAGCGTTGCAACCGAACAATCAGAGAAGAATTATTGAATGCTTATGTCTTTAAAACCTTGTCGGAAATACGATGGAAAGCTGAAGAATGGAGAAATGATTACAATCACAATCGACCACATTCTGCATTAAATTATCAAACGCCAATGCAAAAAGTCAGTTGAAAAATCTCTACTTTTGAACGGCCCGAAAATAGGGGGAGCTTACATGTACCCGATCTTTGCTATCGATCAATTAGTATCAATTATGTGTGAATATAATGGTAGAGAAGATGGGGCATTCCTAATTATGTTAGTGTCATAACGGATTCGTTGTGACATTACTGTTTAGTACTTCATATGAATAACATGATTTTATGTGCTTTTAAGTCGGATTTAATTCCGATTTAGGGTTTTCATTGTTTAATTAATGTCAAATCAAGTAACCAATAGCTATGCTTAAACATAAACAATCGACCGTTCAAGGATATTTTCTGTGCTATTATATCCCCTCAAGGAATGATGTTACTATATTAAGTAACCTCCTGATCAGCTTTAAAAATAATGAACCAACGGACATTATAGACGAATTTTGTGAATGGGCAAGCACTGAATTATCCAAAGAAAAGATTAAGGTTAGCATTATAGTAAGAGCACTTCGAAGCAAAGAGACAAAGGTGAATACAGAAATAGCCTTAGACATTTTAGGTCATCGTTTAGCAACTTCTCTGGGCGCAAGCTATAAGCATGATATATTGAAGAAGACAAGATTCACTTATCCTTTAAAGAGACTTGAGTTTAACGAACGTCCAACTGAAATAAATAATACATATTATTTCGATTACGATTGTAGCGAAGAGGATTCTATTCTGATAATTGATGATATCTATACAAGTGGTGCAACTATTAGCGAAATAATCCGGTCGATAAGAGTAAAGGCTCCTGATATACCGATTTGTTTTTTCACTCTAGGGAAAACGGATTTCCAGTTTAATATGAATAAGAAAATTTTGCTACCTGGCTATATTTATGAAAGGAATATTGATAAATTAGAAGAGCCGGTAGGAGAATATGTGTATCTGTAGATTTTCGCTTTAACGTTTGAAATAAATGCAAAAGACCGATGACGAAATTATAGAAGAATTAATCGCAAGAGGAATTATAAGCGAAGCTTTGGGTAAAATCCTTACAAATAAAAAGCAATCAGTTTTAAAGTCTCTTGCCAGAGTAGCACTTCTCTCTTCTTATGCAGCCTCTGAAAATGCAAAAAGATCGGCTGTTCCTCTCATGATTGTAAAAAATAACGTACTATATCAAACCAGTCCCGGTGGAATAGAAATTTTTGTTAAAGACTTACCCAAACTAGGAAGAGTTCCTAAAAGATTTAATTTGAATAGGGTATAGTTTATCAAAAGCCGGATTTGCGGCGATCATCGCCGCAAATTCGGCTTTTGATAAACCGACTTTTATATAAGTGTCTAATAAGTAGCATATTATCAATAAGGCCGTTATAATAATTATTGTTATAAGTATAATAATGTTAATTATATTATACATAAATATGTATATTTGTATATAATAATTAACATTATGGAAAAGCGAAAAACGGTTCTATTACCATCTTCCCGTAAAGTTCTACAAGAACTAGGGGAAAATATCCGTTTAGCCAGGCTAAGAAGAAAACTTAGTGCAGAACAAGTAGCAGAACGGGCGGATATAAGTCGGCAGACCCTTGTGAAAATTGAAAGCGGGGCATCAAGTGTAGCCATGGGAAGCTATTGCCAAGTGCTATTTGTGTTGGGGCTTGATAAGGATTTATTGAAGGTAGCATCGGATGACATTTTGGGCAGGAAGTTACAAGACGCGGAATTGGTGGTGAAAGAGAGAGCGCCTAAACGGAAGAAGAAATCATGAGTACAAAAAAAGAAATATTAGTATACGCGCATTGGGAAAAATTTAAAGAACCCTTTCTCATTGGAATACTGTCGGCTATTCCGTCAAAAGGAAGAGAGACATTTTCATTTGAATACACAAGAGATTGGCTAGAGTCTGGTAATACTTATATGCTTGATCCAGATCTGCAATTATATGCAGGGCGTTATTTCCCAAAAGAAGAAAAACTCAACTTCGGTGCATTCCTGGATTCTTGTCCCGACCGTTGGGGAAGAGTCCTGATGGATAGGAGAGAAGCTGTTACAGCAAGAAAAGAAAAACGTCCGGTTAGAAATCTATTAGAGTCAGATTATCTGCTTGGTGTGTATGACGGGCATCGGATGGGAGCTTTGCGTTATAAGGAAAGTGAAGAAGGAAACTTTATGAATAATGATAGAACGATGGCTGCACCACCGTGGACATCCTTGCGTGAGCTGGAACATGCCAGTCTGAAATTTGAAGAAGATAATGTAGACGATGAAGAATATCTTAAATGGCTTGGGTTGCTTATTGCTCCTGGTTCTTCTCTGGGAGGTGCAAGGCCCAAAGCCAGCGTAGCCGATCCTAATAATCATTTGTGGATTGCAAAATTTCCGAGTATTAAAGACGATAAAAATGTAGGAGCCTGGGAGATGGTTGTAAATACGCTTGCAATAAAGACGGGATTAAATGTGGCAGAAGGAGAGGTACGTAAATTTAATAACCAATATCATACTTTTCTTACCAAAAGATTTGATAGAAATAAGAAAGGAGAAAGGATTCATTTCGCTTCTGCTATGACTTTGTTAGGTCATACAGATGGGGCCGGAAGTGATACAGGAGTTAGCTATCTAGAGTTGGTAGAATTTTTAATGCAGCACGGTGCTGAAATTAATACCGATCTTGAAGAGTTATGGCGAAGAATTGTATTCAGTATTTGCGTAAAGAATACAGACGATCATTTGAGAAATCATGGTTTCCTACTTACAGAAAAGGGCTGGAAGCTTTCTCCTGCCTATGATCTAAATCCTAATGAATATGGCACTGGTCTTGGGTTGAATATTTCGGAAAAAGACAACGCTCTTGATATAGACCTTGCAATGAGTGTAATTGAATATTTTCGTATTGAAGAAAAAAAAGCTAGTAAAATTATTAGTCAAACAAAGAGCGCTATATCGGAATGGCGTAAAGTAGCTGGTAGTATTGGTATCACTAAAGCTGAGCAGGATAGAATGTCCAGAGCGTTTGAGTGATCTTTTTAACTGTTAGCATAAAGGAATAGATTTTTAAAAATACGCTCAATAGCGTATTGCTTATAAAGCATCCTATTAGGTAATTTTACTGGATTATATAATACCTTATAAGTATTCCTAAAAATCCGCAGCCTTACCGTAATAAATTAATATAATGTCAATAAAGCACAAAACCTTTATCAGCTATCATCATGCTAATGATGAAAATTATAAAATTCAATTCAAGCGACTGTTCTCCGATATTCATGATGTAATTATCCCGTGGGATGTGGAAGTTGGAGATATTGATCCGAATTTAAAAGCAGAGGTTATACGACAAAAAATAAGAGATGAGTATTTATGTGATTCAACTGTGACAGTTGTATTAATTGGCAAAGAAACATGGCAACGAAAGCATGTTGATTGGGAAATATCGTCTAGCATAAGAGATACAAAACACAATCCAAGGGCCGGATTATTAGGGATTTTTTTGCCTTCATATTCATTTTTATCTAATGGAACTCATGATCCGAAAACAATTCCTCCAAGATTGCATTATAATGTTGAATGTGGATTTGCTAAACTTTATAAATGGAGCAATAATCCATTAGACGTTCAGAATTGGATACATGAAGCTTTTGAAAGAAAAAATAAGATTAACCCGAATAACTCATATTCTTTATTTGTGAATAATAGAACAGGTAATCAATGGCAATAAACGCTCTATAACTATGGAATTTTCACATTATCAAAACGAAGCAAAAAAGACGATACAGGATTATATCAAAGGGAAAGAAGCAAATAAACTAGTTCCATTTTTGGGATTAATCGGAGAAGCTGGTTCTGTTATTACTGAACTTAAAAAAAATTTAAGAGACGGGAATGCTTACACTAATTATAAGAATAAGCTTAAAGAGGAACTTGGCGATGTTCTATGGTATATCTCAACTATTGCTTCTCAAAACGAGATTGATTTGGAAGAAATTGCAACCAATAATATTGCAAAAATTAAAGATAGATTTGATTTAGAACATTCTGATAATTTTATCATTTATGATGCTGATTATCCGGAAGAGGAACAGTTCCCTAGGGAGTTTGAAGTACACTTTATTGTTCGAAATGAAAACGGAAAAGAAAAAGTAAGAATAATTAATAATTCTAGTGGAAAACAAATAGGCGATGATATATCTGATAACTCTTATTTAGAAGACGGTTATAGATATCATGATATTTTTCATTTTGGATATGTAGCCTACTTGGGCTGGTCTCCTGTAATAAGGAAACTTATGGAGATAAAAAGGAAGAGTGTTAATACAACAGATGAAATAGAAGATGGCGGAAGAGCTGGTGTAATAGAAGAACTGGTCAGTCTCTTTATATACAGCCATGGCGTAGATCATCAATTATTTAAATATAGTAATAGTGTTGATACTGAAATATTAAAAACAGTTCAAAAGTTGGTTAGTGGAATTGAAGTTAAAAGCTGTACGCAGAAACAATGGGAAACGGCAATTATAAATTCGTATAAAGTTTATGATGAGTTAAGAGTTAACAAAGGTGGACGTGTTTTAGTAAGTATTAAAAATCGTAAATTAATTTATTTGGGGAAAAATTAAATAACAATGGACGGTGTAAATAGAGCTTTAGAAGTAGATTATCTAATAGAGAAATCTATTCGTTTTTTTTCTCAAATATCGGATGATGATATCCCGTGTATATTTATTAGTTATCAAAGGAGAGATGAAGACTATGCTAGTGAAGTGGCAGAATATATAAAATCAAAACAACTAGATGTTTATTTTGATTTAGAAGATAATGATTTGAAATTACAGAATCAAATTGTGAATCCGAAGGAGGTAACGAATGCTATAAGAAACGGCTTGAATAAATCTCAATATATGATAGTAATTATTTCTCCAAATACAATTAGATCACCGTGGGTACCTTTTGAGGTTGGATATGCATTTGATGAAAAAGGCGACAATATGAAACTTTTAAGGCATAAAGAAATTAATAAAAATACAATTCCTGATTATCTTAAAGTAAAAGAAATGCTGCAAGGGTCATCATCGTTAGATGAATTCCTTAAGACAATTAGAAAAAATCATTTAATATATGAGAACCTTATGAAAAAAGGTGAAGAAGTTAAAACCTTCAGTGAGTATACTAATAATCCGCTAAATAAATATCTAGATAACGAATGAGATACAAAACTCCATTAGCTGTATATATAATTTGGCATCCTGATTACATCGAAGGTCAACAAATTGCGGATTACATATATTCTGTATTATGTCGAAATCCAGAAAAACCCTTAATACGCTCATTAGGTATTCCGGTTTATTTCCGAAATAAAAATTGTAAAGGAAAGAATATTCCCATAGATATTGATTTTAATGAATCAGAGTACGTTGCTATTGTTCCGTTAGTTTCGGACGAATTTGTTAATGATAAAAATTACGGTAATTATATAGACGAACTATATGATAAGTGTAATATCGAAAAAAATAAAAGGAGAATATACCCTGTTGCATTATCTAAGAATTCTTTTAATGTTTCTAGAAAATTTTCAGCTATTAATTTTATTCGAATAGATACAAGTAAAAGTATTGCTTGTGATGTAAATACAAGTGATGGTATTCTGCTACAAATTAAAAGTCCAATACTCCACGAGTTATGTCGCTTGCTTATGAATATGAAGAAGGGAAGCGATGAAACGGATTCGTTAACGGTTTCTCCTCCGGTTAAACTATTTATAAGCCATTCTAAACATGATGAGTCAAAGTTGGATGCTATAAAATTCAGAGATTATATTAATTCTCAAACACAATTAAAGACGTTCTTTGATGCTAACGATATTGCATATGGATCAAATTTTGGCGAAGAAATTAAGAAAGCTGCAAGCGAGTCAGCTCTTGTTGTTTTTCAATCGGATAGTTATGCTGATCGGGAGTGGTGCAGAATTGAAGTGCTTACCGCAAAATCAGAAGGTTGTCCCATCGTAATTGTTAATATAGTGCAGCATGGTGAAAAAAGAGCATTCCCTTACTTAGGAAATTCACCATCCATCCGATTTAAAGAAAATTATCAGTCTATTATTGATTTAACCTTAGAACAGGTATTATTCAATCAATATACCAGGAGATTTCTTGACTCATTAACTAATTTATATAACATAAAAACAGATAGAATACTCAGTAATACTCCTGAGTTATTTAATTTTATACAATTAAAAAAACAAAAAGTTGCTGAGGAAAAATATGCATTAGTTATTTATCCTGATCCTCCATTAGGTTCGGAAGAGTTGGATATATTAAATCAGTTAGATGATGATTTCATTTTTATAACTCCATTAATGCTTCCATCTATTGCAAAGAAGAATAAAAAATGAGCGAAGAACATAATATATCAAATATATCACAAGATTCAGGAAGTGGAGAGGCTTTAGTTCTTGGTAGGGAGGAGGTTTTATCCAGGAAATACTTCCTTAAAGGAAAAACTATAGGGATTTCAATTTCTGAAAGTGATAATCTTAATGAATTAGGTTATGGTGTTGCTCATGTTAAGGATGCCGTCATAGAAGTAGCGCGATATATCCTGGCATTAGGAGGAAAGATAGCTTATGGTGGTGATATGCGACAAGGTGGATTTACCGAATTGCTATTTGATTTATTAGCTTATTATAAAGCGGATAAAGAATTGCCTCCAAGTGATAGATTCTATAGTTATTTGGCTTATCCTTTGTCAACAACCCTATCAAAAGAAAAAGAAGCTGAGTTGAGACAAAATATTTCCTTTATTAAAGTTGATCCTCCAGCGGATTTAACAATCGAAAATCCTAAGTTATTTTTAAAACCTGATTCAACCGATAATCTTTACATATGGACAAGATGCTTGACTAAAATGAGAGAGCAAATGGAAGCGTCTTGTAACTCCAGAATCTTTATAGGAGGCCGTACAAAAGGATTTAAAGGTAAATGTCCTGGTATTTTGGAAGAACTTCTATTAGCAATAAAATATAAACATCCAGTTTATTTAATAGGAGCATTTGGAGGTATCACATCAGATGCTATAGCAGGATTGAAGGGTGAACGGCCGGATAGTTTATCCAGTAATTATTATGTGGATAGTGTTGAATATAATAATTTGTTAACTTTATATAATCAGAATCATCCCCATGATCTGATTGATTATTCTCATTTCATTTCCGTGCTTAATAATTTTGGACTTAAAGGATTATGTGAGTTAAACGGATTAACAGAGGAAGAAAATTTAAGATTGGGAACTACACCTCACATAAGTGAGATGGTATATTTAATTCTAAAAGGTTTGACGAAGAGTTTTACTTAATTAATCGTGAATAAAACATTGCAAATAGATAACAATTTTTTGATTCTTAATAAGAGATCAAAACCCAAACCAAGTGTTGTTTATGACACTTATTGGCGTTTTGCATCAGAAAGACAAAATATATTTTTTAAGAGATTCAATAATCTGAAATATCCATGGACAGAGGATAGTATTTTAGAACAACATAAATTCACCAATGTTTATCGTGCTACAGATAGAGTAAGTCAGTATTTAATTAAGAATGTTATTTATAAAGGTAATCAAGAACCTAATGAAGTTTTTTTTAGAATAATATTATTTAAAATTTTTAATCGTATTTCTACTTGGGAATTCTTAGAAAAGGAATTTGGAGAAATTAATTTTAATGATTATTCATTCAAGAAATATGATAAAGTACTCTCTGGATTAATGCAAGCTAAAGTCCCTATATATTCTGCAGCGTATATTATGGCTTCCGGTCAATCTACTTTTGGCCATCAGAAAAAGCATCAAAATCATTTAAAACTTATTGAATTGATGATTGAGAAGAATGTACCATATAAACTTCAACGTTGCAATAATATGGCAGAAGCATATGATCTCATTCTTACATATCCAACAATAGGAGAATTTTTGGCATATCAATATGTAACAGATTTTAATTACAGTATGTTAACTAGTTTCAGTGAAATGGAATTTGTACAAGCTGGCCCAGGAGCTCAGGATGGAATAGCAAAATGTTTTAGGGACTTTGGTAATTATTCTTTTGAAGACATTATAAGAATGATGTCGGATAATCAGGAATATGAATTTGAAAGATTAGGTCTTGAATTTAAAAAACTTTGGGGAAGAAATTTACAGTTGATTGACTGCCAAAATATATTTTGTGAGGTAGATAAATATTCTCGGGTAGTTCATCCTAATATAACTGGATATTCAAACCGTAAAAGAATAAAGCAAAAATTTATTTTTGAAGATAAAGATTCTATTGAATTTTATTTTCCTCCCAAGTGGGGCATTAACGAACTAATTCAAAATAACTATGGCAGACCAGCATAATATATTTATTAGTCATTATGGCAAAGATGATGAGCATGTACAATCTCTCAAAAGTAGGTTAAGAGAAAGTGGATATGAGGTCCGAAACTTTTCAGTTGACAGTAGCAATCATAAAGGAGGACGGAAACCGTCGAATGAAGTGGTAACACGTCTCTTGGAGATGCGAATTAGATGGTCTAAGACTTTCATTTGTTTGATTGGGCCCAGAACACATACGAGAGAATGGGTAGATTTTGAAATAAGAGAAGCTCAAAGACAGGGTAAAAGAATAATTGGAATTTATACTCATGGTAGTATGGAAACGGCTGAAGTACCGCCTGCTCTTAAAGAGTTTGCATCTTCTATTATTGGCTGGAATTCTATTGAAAAACTTGGAGAGTTAATTGCAGGACAAAATCTTCCATTTGAAGATCCTGACGGAAATATAGCAATCCCTATTTTTTCTAGACCTGATATTGGATGTTAAATGAAATTATATGCCTATAGACTTGACCATGATTATGGATTAGCCCCTAATCCATTTGCAGGATATTGCACGTTAGCAGTTTGTAAAACGAAAATAAGGCATAGTAGGAATCTAGAAATAGGTGACTGGATTATTGGAACTGGTTCAAAAGTTTTAGAAAGAAAATTTAAGAGGTCATTAGTGCATAGACTTATATATATCATGCAGGTTTCAGAGAAAATGACTTTTGAATCTTATTGGTTGGATCCTAGATTTCAATGCAAAAAACCAGTAATGAATGGATCGCTGATAACAATGTTTGGTGACAATTTTTATCATAAAGATGAAAATGGTGCTTGGATTCAAGAAAACTCAGCCCATTCAAATAGAGATGGTACATGCAATATGGACCATTTAAGACAAGATACAAACGGTGAAAATGTCTTAATAGCAGAACATTTTTTTTATTTTGGAAACTCCGCTGTTTCTATTCCTACTGAATTTCATGGAATTATTTGCAAAGGGATAGGACAAAAAATGTCAAAAGGACAAATCATAGATAATTTTATAGCTTGGGTAAAAAGAAATCATAATCCCGGGGTTAATGATACTCCTATAAATTGGCTTGAGTTTAGTCAATTGAATTTGGCATTTTAATATTCATAATCTATCCGAGCCATTTATTTGGAGGGATTCTTGAATGGGAGTTCTTCTTCTATTTCGTAAATAGGGAAATTATGCTTCCATATTTCTTTTATATTTTCAACTAGTTTTTGTCCAAACTTTTTCTCCATCTTTTTAGTATCAAAGTGATTTATACCTAATAATAGAGCGAATAAATCCTTGTAAATGGATTTATTATTACCTGTATAAGAATCAAAAATATTATGTTGGGTTATTATTTCTAAAAAACAAGTGCTTATATGTTCCCAATATCTTACTTCCTGCTCAATATTTAAATCTCTCTGAAACCCATCCATCCAATATTCCATTGAATGAGGATAACATAACCATAAAGAAGATCGAATAAGTCTAATGCGGGATATTAGATTCTCATTCAATTTAGAGTGTCTTATTGGACCTGGCTTAGTATCTGATATTTTTACTTTTTTTGTTTTCCACTTAATGTTTTCATACGCAAGTTTTTGGTGAATTAGACCAAATAGATCTGGTTTAACCACTTCTATAACTTTTATAGCAATGTCTTCTATAGATAAATCCTTAGTAGTTAATGCAAATTTATCAGCCATATATGGACTAAAGTTTCTAACCTGTTTTACATCAACATCTTTCCATATAGGAAGAAGAATATCACCTTTCTCTATTTCAAACGATGTAAAACTCCTAAGCTCATACTCAGTCCAATTCTTTTTAAAAAAAGCATCAGAAAGAACTATTAAGCCGAAATTTGAATTACCTATTCCTTTATCAATACTTCTGCTGATGCTACTTCCTATTCGTAATTCAAATTCATCATACCAAACGTCTAGACCATATGACTTAAGAAGTTCTGCTAACGGTCTCACAAAGCTATCTTTGTCTTCTGATGCATGACTTATAAAGAGATCTTTTTTTTTAGTATCTATATTTTGAATAGTTGGGATATGATTGGGTTTTTGATTTAAGTTTTGCTCCAATTCTTTGTCCGTTTCCTTATTATTTTTTTCCCTCAAATAATTGTTAATCTGGTTTTCTACATTTGTAAACTCTAGATAACTTTTAAAAATATCATCACCTTGTAAATGAATTTCTTTATATCCATAAATGCTATTCACCATTCCAGAAGCCGATCTATAAAAATTTCCATATCTGGATACAAGTTTTAATATTATAGAAACATTTAGTTCTCCAATATTTAAATCTTTAGCAATTTCCTCTGATGAAAACTTGTCCTTATGTGGTTCTTTGATAAGTCGGGTTCTCATATAACTGAAGATTTGATTTGCTTTATTGATTAGCTCTTCAGCCTTGGTTATTTTGAGAATTCCTAAAAATGTTATTTCATTATATTGATAAAATAGTTCATTAATTGAGTTAGGATTAAAAGTTGTAGTTAGAACTTGTGCGTCTATTAATTCTGCAAGTATACTTCTGTATGAATAAGGCTTACCTTTTATGATTATTTCATAACTTTTTTTAAGCCATTTAATTTGCTCTTCCGTTAGTTTAGTTTTAGGAATATTGATGTGCATATAATTAAATTTGAATCATCGAGTATTCTCCAATTAATAGGTCACCTTCTACAGATGCATTACCTATAAATACAGGTCCATTATTAACTACTTCCCATCTAAGCTCAAAAATATTATTACCCACATTAGTGATAGTAAGTAATGCTATTACCGGAACATTTTGTTCCAACCAAGTACTATTGTATGTTCCTTGGAAGTCATTACTAATTCCAATTAAATCTCCTGTATGTGTGAAAGATCGGCGTGGATTTATAAAATTGTTTGAATATTCTCCTACGAGATTTCCGCTTGTTGTTCTCCTAAAATAAAACCATCCTCGAAGCATCAGTTGATTTGTTTAATAGGTTAAAATAGTAAAAAAACTATTCTATCTATTTAGTCAGTTTACTATTTCTGTTCTCTTAAGGAATCAGATTTAAATAATTTTGGATTACTAACTGCATTGAAAAGTGGTACCAAAACATTATAGCCATGAGATAATGAAAAAATGTTTTACCTATGTTTAAACCAAAAAAAAGAGAGTTACAATTTTCATCGTAACTCTCTCATTTTCATGCGGAATGGACGGGACTCGAACCCGCGACCTCCTGCGTGACAGGCAGGCATTCTAACCAGCTGAACTACCACTCCGTCTCAAACCGGATTTCTCCGTTTTGCGTGTGCAAAGGTAGACCATTATCCGGTAAATCCAAACACCGAACTGGATTTTTTTAATGAAAAGCCTCTTTTTCGCTCTTTGGGATAGTAAAAAATTTACAGACAACTAGTTACACCTCTTCCCTGCGATATTTTAAGCTTTCACTGTATTCTTCTAATTATTTCTTAACTTTGCCCTCCATAAATTATATATACTTACAGTATGTACTTAGACTTCGAAAAACCCATAGCTGAGCTGGAAGCAAAGCTACAGGATATGCAAGTGCTTGCCACAGAAACCGACATGGATATGAGCAAGCAGGTCAAACAACTGGAGACCAAAATTTTAGAACTGAAAAAAGAAACCTATTCTAATCTTACCCGCTGGCAGAGAGTGCAGCTCTCCAGACACCCGGAGCGCCCTTACACTTTAGACTACATCGAAGGGATCACCGACAAATTTGTAGAGATCCACGGAGACCGTAATGTGAAAGACGACAAAGCCATGGTAGGCGGCTTCGCTGAGATCGGAGGAGAAACCGTAATGATCATCGGCCACCAAAAAGGACGGAAGACGAAAGAAAGACAAGTAAGAAACTTCGGGATGGCCAATCCTGAAGGCTACCGCAAAGCACTTCGCCTCATGAAAATGGCGGAGAAATTTAAGAAACCTATCGTCACCTTCATCGACACTCCTGGCGCCTTTCCAGGACTGGAAGCAGAAGAGAGAGGACAAGGTGAAGCGATAGCTCGCAACATTAAAGAAATGTTTATGCTCAAAGTGCCTGTGATCTGTATCATTATCGGAGAAGGCGCTTCTGGCGGTGCTCTTGGCATTGCAATTGGCGATAAAGTATTGATGCTGGAAAATACCTGGTACTCGGTGATCTCTCCGGAATCTTGCTCTTCCATTCTTTGGAGAAGCTGGGATCACAAGGAACAAGCTGCAGAAGCCCTGAAACTAACGGCCTCCGACATGCTAAAGTTTAAACTGATCGACGGTATCATCAAAGAACCACTAGGCGGCGCACACAACGATACGGCTACGATGTATGCGACAATTAAAAAGGTAATTCTTGATAACATCGCTTCTCTAAACGAAATAAAATCTAAAGAGAGGATCAACGAAAGAATAGAGAAATTTTCTTCTATGGGTGTATTCGTAGAAAAATAGTTTTTCATTCTTCACAATTATTTAAAGCTCCGCCGAATTTTTTGGCGGAGCTTTTTTGTTGTTATGCAAGATACCAGAAAAAATATCCGGGATCCGGCATCTGGTATCTTTCATCCAATAGTAAATACAATAATTTGAAACACTATGACCAAACTAGCGCTCATCACAGGAGCAAATAAAGGGATCGGCTACGAGATCAGTCTTGAGCTAAGCAAAAAAGGATTCACCGTACTGCTCGGCGCGCGCGATGCGCAAAGAGGAGAGGCCGCTGCGGCACAAATAAAAAAAGAAGGCGGAGACGCAATCTACCTCTCTCTCGATGTGAGCAATGAAGACAGCGTACGCCAGGCAAAAGATTGGGTGCAGGAAAAATATGGGAAACTCGATGTCCTTGTGAACAATGCAGGAATCATCAGCCACAAAGGATTGGTAGAAGTGGAAACAGAAGAAGTAAAGAACACAATGGAAACAAATTTCTACGGCCCGATGCGGATGAATCATTATTTTATTCCACTTCTAAAAAAGGGAAGCTCCGCCAAGATCATTAACATCTCCAGCGGCATGGGCGCTCTCGACGATCTGCATGGCGGCTACGCAGCCTATCGCTTATCGAAAGCGGGCTTGAATGCGCAAACAATCTTATTAGCAAACGAACTTAAAAGCACAGGCATCAAAGTATTCGCGGTTTGTCCTGGCTGGGTAAAAACAGATATGGGCGGACAAGGTGCCTCGCGCCCCGTAGAAAAAGGAGCCGAAACACCGGTCTGGCTGGCGACTACAGAGGAAGGACTGACTGGAAAATTTTATAGGGATAAGAAAGTGATTGCCTATTGAAGTTATGAATGTTGAGTTATGAATTATGAATGCATTATCAACTCATAATTCATAACTCAACATTCATAACTTATCTAACTTATCTAATTTATCTTTTAATAAACTCCTCCCGCCGAAACCGCATACAAGACCAATCGTCATTAATAGCAATTAATCTCACTGTATCGAAACCCAGCGCGCGGAGAGGGTCCCAACCTTGATCACGACTGATCTCGGATTTGTATTTTTTAGAAGTACCTTTCGGATAAGCCATCCACAAAAGCCCATCGCCCCCCAAAGCCTTGTTCATCTTGGGAGCTAGCGTATTTACTTCTTTTTGCGTTTTCACAAAAGCGATCACAAAGGAATATTCTTTGCCTGCTTTGAATTCGGTGGCTACACCGGTTTCCATTTTTATTTCTTTCAAGTATGGAGCAAAATCCTCCGGAGCATTTAAGATCAAAATTTCTTTTTGATCTTTGAAGTTTAGTTTTTTTAGTAGGTCGTTCATATAATAAATCGATCTTGAATACCAAAGAATTTTAAATTGAGTTAAACCGCCAACCGTTCTGCCCATTGAATTCCTGGAGGAAGTTCCATCGAAGCGAACTCCAAATGGATCACTCTCCGTTTGTGTTGATTGGTAGTTTTGTTGGATGCATGCAATAACAGAGGACGCATCAGCATTACACTTCCTTTTCCTAAGCGACAAAAAACTTCTTTTTCATTTTCCCAATCAATTTGTTCCGGGCGGTAAATCCCTTTTGCCTGTGAGCCTGGAATTACTTTTAAAGCGCCATTCTGTTCGTCTGTATCGTCGAGGTGAATGCGGAAGGTATAAATATTTTGAAGTATATCTAAAGGAGGTTGTACCGCAAATTGATCGTGCTTGGCAGTCCACGGTCCATACCCTTCGATCGGTTTTTTTTGATCTACCGAAATAGTGAGGTCTTGGTGATAGGGTACAAACCAATTGGATTGTTCAGGTTTATCGAAGTAGATAGATTTTATCAGAAAGTAATTTTCATCGACTATAATGCGTAGCAGTTGTTTGAACGAATCGTTAAACACAAGTGCTTTGATACTGGGTATTTCTTTCAGAAATTGCCGTATTGCAAAAAGATCATTGGTCTTGCGAAAGGTAGGGCGCGAAGTATCTATGTTGTTAATGCATTCTAAAATTTGTTCTACTTCCTTTTCGCTGAAAACATTTTCGATAACAGTAAAGCCGTCTTGTGCTAATTGCTCCTTTTGAATAGAGATGTTGTTCATATCTGTAATGAATACAAACTCAAAATACGAAATTAATTGTTTTATTCCATATTAAACGGAAGTGCCAGTTCTGCACGAGGTTCCTTCTGAAGGACAACAAAAATAAATCCTGGAAATAACAATCAAGTAAATTTTCTAATCCTGTAAATCAAGGTTCAGACAAATTTAATTTTCTCTTTATGGAAAATCCCACCACCCCGCATCTTACTCTAAAGAAAGTTTTATATATTCAAGATCTGCTTTGACCAACAACGAATTATGCAAAGAATCAAACTCAAATCACTTTTTAAAGGCCTTTGTATAGGTCTGGCAAGTTTTGTAAGTATAAACCTTTTGGCACAAACTAACCCCGACACAAACATGAAAAAATTTGAGTACCAAGACGCCTGGAAGAAAGTAGACGATTTTCAAAATAAGGGATTGCCAGAATCGGAACTTAAAGAGGTGAATACTATTTACCAACAAGCAAAACTGGAAAATAACACCGGCCAGCTGGTGAAAGCCGTGATCTACCAGATGAAGCTGACCGATTACAAAGAAGAAAATGCTTTTGTAAAAAATCTTAATAGAGTAGAAGCGGAGATCAAACTTTCGCAGTTTCCTGTAAAGCAACTGCTGCATTCGATGCTGGCGGAAATGTACTGGCAATACTACCAGAACAATCGCTGGAAATACAACAACCGCACGGCAACCGTCAATCTCCAGGAAGATGATATCGAAACCTGGAGCCTGGAAAAGATTGTACAAGAAACAATCGCCCACTACGAAGCTTCGCTTTCTGAAAAAGAAAAACTGCAAGCGGAAGACATGCACGTGTACGATGAAGTGATCTACAAAGGAAATGAGGAAGGACGGGAGCTTCGTCCTACGGTATACGACTTCCTGGCCAATCGTGCCATTGATTTTTATATGAACGAAGAAGCCGCCATCACGCGGCCTGCTTATTTCTTTTCGCTTGACAAAGAAGAATACCTGAGCAATGCAGAAAATTTTGTAAAACTAACGCTCAGTACAAAAGATACACTCTCAATGAAATTTCATGCGCTCGTGCATCTGCAAGACCTGACGAAATTTCACCAGCGCGACTCTAAGCCGGATGCGCTGGTATATGTAGATCTAAAGAGATTGGATTTTGTGAAACAATATCTTACTGTTTCCAACAAAAACCAGTTGTACGAAAATGTTTTGAAAGAACTGGAAACAAAAACAGTCAAATATCCGGTGTCTACTTTGGTAACGTTGAAGATCGCGCAGCTCTACCAGGAATATGGCGCGCTCTACAATCCATTGCAGTCTGATGCGCATAAATGGGATCTGAAAAAAGCGTACGATTATTGTGAACAAGCGAAACTGCGCTTCCCCGAATCCAATGGTGCTATGAAGTGCGCAGTTTTGCAAGACAACCTTTTGGATAAAACAATGTCGGCAGAAGTAGAAACTACTACGATCCCTCTTCAGCCTTTCAAGGCATTGCTTCGTTATACTAATCTTCAAAAAATATACTGGAGACTCATTCCTACCACTGAGGAAGAAGTGAACACGCAACGCAAGAAATGGGATCGAAACTATGAAGTAGACCGCGAAGAAAAATTTCTCCAATATTTTATTGCTAAAAAAGCAGAAAGATCTGGCTCCAACAGTTTGCCCGACGATGGCGATATGCAACAGCATAGTGTAGAGCTCAAGCTGGATGGCTTGCCGGTGAGTACCTATATGGTTGTGTATAGCTATGACCCGGATTTTAAAACCATTAAAAATGGAATGGTGTATGCTTTCACTACCGTCACCAATATTAGCTACATCCACCGCAATGCACCGGATGGCACCACGGATGTGTACACGCTGGATCGCAATACCGGCGATCCTTTGGCGGGTGTGAACGTAAGCGTATATTTTACCGAATACAATTATAAGAAAAGCGCCTACGAAAGAATTACCGGAGGCTCTTTTGTGTCAAACGGCGAAGGATATGTAAAGATCCCGCACCAGGTAGACAAAAGTAATAATTATGAGCGCAATTTCTCACTGAAGTTTTCCAAAGGCGCAGATCAATTTAATACAGACCCTGTAGACGGTTATTCTTATGGTGGAGCATTCTATCAATCCAGAGAAGAAAAACCGGAGATAGATACGAAAGTGCTTTTCTTCATGGATCGCTCGATCTATAGGCCTGGACAGACAATCTATTTCAAAGGATTGGTGATCCGCACAGATGGAAAAACCTCTTCGATCGTTCCTAAATATTCTACAGTAGTAGCGCTGTACGACGTGAACAATCAGAAAGTAGCCGAACTGTCGCTCGTGTCCAATGAGTACGGTACCTTCAACGGCAGCTTTACAGCGCCTACCAAAGGCTTGATGGGGCAGATGCACCTCCAGTCGGGCTATGGAGAAGGAGATGTATATTTTTCGGTAGAAGAATACAAACGGCCGAAGTTTGAAGTAAGCTTTGCGCCTGTAAAAGGAAGTTTTCGATTGAATGAAATGATCGAAGCAGAAGGCACAGCACAAGCCTATTCAGGCGCTGGGATAGATGGAGCGAAAGTAAGTTACCGCGTAGTACGTAAGGCACGTTATCCTTACTGGTGGTGGTGCAAATGGGGGTATTATCCAACATCGCCAGAAATTGAGATCACCAACGGAATTGCCGAGACAGACGGCTCAGGAAAATTCAAGATCAATTTCAAAGCCATTCCCGACCCTACAGTAGACGCCGCTGCCGATCCTACTTTTGTGTACACGGTATATGCTGATGTAACCGATATGAACGGAGAGACCCATAGCGCCAATACCGCTATTTCCGTAGGTTACAAGGCTCTCCAGGTAAGCGTGTCTACCGATGAGATGGATAAAGAAGATGAGAAAGCATGGAAAAAAGAATATGACATCAATACCACTAATCTTGCCGGACAATTTGAGCCTGCGAAAGGAACCATTAAAATATATTCTCTGAAACAACCGGAGAAAGCCTACCGCACCCGCCGCTGGGGCCGCCCGGACCGCCAGTTGATGACCCGCGAAGAGTATCAGAAATATTTTCCGGAGGATGAATACGAAGAAGAAAATAATTTTCTGAAATGGGCAAAAGACAAAGAAGTGCTGAATGCAGTGTTTGATACAGAAAAGAAAAAAACACTGAGCCTTGAAAGTCTTCATTCTAAACCTTCCGGTAAATATTTACTTGAAATTACTTCCGTAGATAAATACGGACAGGAAGTAAAAGAAGTAAGTTATTTCACTGTCTTTTCTACCAAAGACAAAAAACTGGCAATTCCTGCGATCGAATACCTGCAAGGCCTGAACACAGAAGATGTAGAACCGGGAGAGAAAGCAACCTTCCTGGTAGGTACTACTGCTTCGCCGGTCAAAGTGCTCTACGAAATTGAAAAAGACGAGAAGATCATTTTCAAAGAATGGATGGTTTTGAAAAACGAACAAAAACTGCTGGAGATCCCGATCAAAGAGGAGTACAGAGGGAATATTGCTGTACATTATACGTTCGTGCTTCGCAACCGGCTTTATTCGGAAGAGCTTACGATCAATATGCCTTATAGCAACAAAGAGCTCGATATCCAGTTTGAAACTTTCCGCGACAAGCTTCAGCCGGGCGAGAAAGAGCAATGGAAGATAAAGATCGCTGCGAAAAGATCAGACCAGGTAGCAGCAGAAATGGTAGCCACCATGTACGACGCTTCGCTTGATGTATTCCGTCCGCATGCATGGTATGCCAATTTCAATTCCTATATGTATGCTACTATGGGATGGAGCAGTACACATGGCTTTGATGAAATGACTTTCCGCCAGTATACCAAAGAATGGAATGAACATCCTGGCCATTATTACAGAGAACCTTATTTCGACCACCTGGAGTGGTTTGGTTATTCTTATTATACCGCCTACTATAGCGACGATGTATTCAAAAGCGCTGACAGAAATGTTTCAGACGTAATGATAACGCGCTCCTCAAAGTCAAAGAAACTGGCTTCTCCGGGGGCGCCGGCACCTATGATGAAAGAGAAAGCCGATCTTGCAGAAGAAAGCGAAATTTCCTTAGAAGCTGACGGAAAGACTGCTGTGATGGGTGGAAAAAAAGAAGAACCAAAAGCGAATGCAGATCAAGGTGGAGATTTTTCGGAAGTAAAAGTGAGAAGCAATTTCAACGAAACGGCTTTCTTTTATCCGACACTTCAAACAAACGAAAAAGGTGAACTGGTGATCAATTTCACCGTACCCGAATCACTGACACGCTGGAAAATGCTGGGCTTTGCGCATACCAAAGATTTAAAATCGGGATTAGTCACGAAAGAATTGGTGACACAGAAAGAATTAATGGTGGTGCCTAACCAACCAAGATTTTTCCGTGAAAACGATAAGATGATCTTCTCGGTAAAGATCACTAGTCTTTCTAACGAAGAATTGTCCGGGCAAGCAAGACTGGAATTCTTTGATGCCTTGACAATGCAACCGGTAGATGCGTTGATGAAAAATAGCGATGGGCCGAAAGCCTTTACAGTAAAGGCTGGACAGAGTAATAATTTAGAATGGAACATCCAGGTCCCGGAAGGAAGCGTGCAGGCTGTGCTGTACAGAGTAGTAGCCAAAGCCGGAGCATTTTCCGACGGAGAAGAAATGGTATTGCCTGTAGTAACCAATAGCATGCTGGTAACGGAAACACTTCCGCTGCCAATTCGTGGAAATCAAACTAAGGAATTTAAGCTGGAGAAATTGCTCAACAATAAATCTACTACGCTACGCAACCATCGCTTCACACTGGAGTTCACATCGAACCCCGCCTGGTACGCCGTGCAGGCCTTGCCCTATTTAATGGAGTATCCTTACGAATGCGTAGAGCAAACATTCAGTCGCTATTATGCAAATAGTATTGCCTCTACGGTGGCGAATTCCAATCCGAGGATCAAACAAGTATTCGATACCTGGAAAAACGTGCAGCCGGATGCATTGCTTTCCAACCTTGAAAAAAATCAGGAGCTGAAATCTGCGCTGCTCGAAGAGACACCATGGGTACTGCAAGCCAAAGACGAAAGCCAGCGCAAGCGCTCCGTAGCATTACTGTTTGACCTGAACCGCATGGCCGATGAAATGGATCGCGCGCTTACCAAAGTATTGAAGGCACAGAAATCGAGCGGTGGGTTTACCTGGTTTCCCGGTTTTCCGGAAGACCGCTACATGACACAACACATCGTGGCTGGTATGGGACACCTGGACGTATTAGGCGTGAAAACAGTACGCCAGGACAATGCTTCCTGGAACATGGTGAGAAACGCACTAGGCTATATAGACCGCGAAATGAACGACGATTACCAGCGCCTGAAAGCAAATGCTAAAAAAGGATATTTGAAGCTGGAAGACAATCATCTTGATTATCTAAACATCCATTATCTCTATCTACGTAGCTACTTCAAAGATGTAGCGGTAGAGAGCCAGCACAAAGAAGCTTTTGATTATTTCTTCGGCCAGGCCAAAAAATACTGGCTCGACAATGGTATCTACATGCAAGGCATGCTCTGCCTGAGCTTGAACCGTTTTGGCGAAACGGCGGTGCCACAGGCGATGATCAAATCATTTAAAGAGCGTTCGTTGAATTCGGAAGAGATGGGTATGTATTGGAAGTACGAACGTGGCTACTACTGGTACCAGGCGCCAGTCGAAACGCAGGCGCTGATGATCGAAGTGTTTGACGAGGTAGCCAAAGACCAGAAAAGTGTAGACGATCTGAAAGTTTGGTTGCTCAAACAAAAACAAACGCAAGACTGGAAAACCACCAGGGCCACGTCGGAGGCTTGTTACGCGCTGCTTAGGAGAGGAAGCGATTTTCTTGCTTCTACTCAATTAGTAGAAATTAAAGTAGGCAATGAGCTTGTAGATCCTTCCAAACGCCCGGATGTAAAGGTAGAGGCGGGTACCGGCTATTTCAAAACGGTGTGGACCGACAACCAGATCAACGCCGGAATGGGTAAGATCACTGTATCGAAGAAAGACGATGGAGTAGCCTGGGGCGCTGTGTACTGGCAGTACTTCGAGCAGTTGGACAAGATCACTTCTGCAGAGACACCGTTGAAGATCAATAAAAAATTATTCTTGCAGCAAAACACTGACCGCGGCCCGGTGATCACGCCAATCGTAGAAGGCACACCGCTTAAGGTAGGCGATCTGATCAAAGTAAGGATTGAAATTCGTGTGGATCGAAATATGGAATACGTGCACCTCAAAGATATGCGCGCTGCCGCTTTCGAGCCGGTCACTACCTTGTCGACTTACCGCTACCAGGATGGTTTGTATTATTACGAAAGTCCACGAGACCTGGCGATGAATTTCTTTATTGGATTTCTTCCTAAAGGCACTTATGTATTTGAGTATCCACTCCGCGTTTCGCAGAAGGGAGATTTCTCCAACGGTATTACCACCATGCAATGTATGTACGCACCGGAGTTTTCAAGTCATTCGGAAGGAATCAGAGTGAAAGTAAAGTAAAGTTTATCGTCATTGCGAGGAAGTAGGCCGTAAGGCCAACTGACGAAGCAATCTGCTGGCCGTGACTGAGACCGTTAATAATTACAACAGGTTTCAAATTGATAAGGCTGCGTAGCAACAGATTGCTTCGTCAACATTGCTACGCAACGTTTCCTCGCAATGACGGTAATGGGCACAAGCGGATGCTTGCAGCAAAGAAACCGTTAAATGTTAGTGCTGGGTAATTACAGTTCAAACAAGCTCCACCTTCAGCCCATCATAAGCAATCCGCACATTCCCAGGAAGCTTTTTCTCTACGTCTTTGTGGAGGCCCATCTGGTGGCTTAAGTGAATTAAAAATGCTTTCTCCGGATTTACTTTAGCTATGATATCCAGCGCTTGTTGCAAAGTGAAGTGGGAAATATGTTCGGATTCTCTGAGTGCATTTAATACCAAAACTTTCGATCCTTTTATTTTTTCCAGTTCAGTATCTGAAATAAAATTTGCATCGGTGATATAAGTGAAATCGCCCACGCGATAGCCGAATACCGGAAGTTTGTAATGCATTACTTCAATAGGTACGAACTTTATTCCATCGATCTCGAAGGGAGTATTTTCAATTTCAAAAAGATCGATCTGTGGTACACCGGGATATTTGAATTCCGCGAAAGCGTAAGAAAATTCGCGCTTCAAAGTATCAAGCACACTCTTACGGCCATACACACGCATGCTTTTGCCGCCATCTTTATAGTTGAAGCCGCGCACATCATCGAGGCCGGCAGTATGGTCTTTGTGTTCGTGTGTGAATACTAATGCATCAAGGGTAGTAATTCTTTCGCGTAGGATTTGCTGACGAAAATCGGGGCCGGAATCGAAGACAAAACTTTTACCATTCACATTCAGATGAACGGAAGTACGCAGCCTTTTGTCGCGGAAGTCAATAGAGGTGCATACATCACAGTCGCAGCCGAAAACAGGGATTCCCTGTGAAGTGCCCGTGCCTAAAAATGTAATGATCAAAGCGTAAGCTCGGTTTGAGTAAGTTCGAGATAAAGTTTCCTGTTTTTTTCGCTCAGCGTTTCAGGGTTCAGCTCGATCTGACGCAGGATCTCGATCAGTGCGTTGATCTTGCCTTCCACGGTAAAATACTTGTTGACCACTGCCACATTTGTCTCTTTCAAAATACAATACCCTGCGTGGAAATTACCTTTTTCATAGCGAAGGATATATTTTGACTCGGCAAAAATATCTTCCAGCTTATTGAGGAATTGTTGGGTGTATTTGATTTGCATGATCGAAACGGATTAAAACTTAATTGCTTTCAGTGAGTCTTTTTACAGTATCTACGAGCTTGTCGAAATCAAGCGGCTTGGAAAGATAGTCGTTGAATCCTGCGCTGGAGAAATCTTCTTCGGAATAGTTTTTAGCATTCCCGGTGATCGCCACTACAGGGATCGTAGATTTGCTCTTATCACTCATCGAGCGGATCTCGCGGATGCAGGCCATACCATCCATCTGTGGCATGTTGATGTCCATCAGGATGAGGTCGAAGGATTCGGTTTCCATAGCTTTTAACACTTCTTTACCATTCTTGACGCTTTTGATATCGAAGTTCTGAAACTGAAGAATTTTTTTGGTGAGGTTTTGAATAACAGAACTGTCCTCAGCCACTAAAACTTTTTTCATAAGTCAGGTTATTTAGTATTTGGTAGTAATTAGTTTTAAATTCATCAAAGGCTTCGTACAGCAGGTTGAGATTTTCGGTGATGTTATCAAAATTATTTTGTTTGATATTCCCTTCAATCAGCCTTGCTTGTGTTTCCAGTTTTTCAACTCCCAGTGTGCCCGCCGTTCCTTTGAGGGTATGCAGGTGCGACTGGATGTTCTTAAAATCGCCGAAGCCAAACATGCTTTTGCATTCTTCCAGTTGTGTAGCCGTTTCGGCTTCAAATTCCTGGTAAATACCTATCAGAGTTTCTTTGTCTACAAAAGCCATCATGCTTTTCAGCACTTCAGGATTGATGACCAGGTTTTCCTTGTTTTCTGATAGGTCATTATTTACACTAAAATAATCAGATTTATCGTCTAAATTGAGCTTCTCCGCTATCTTATTTATCAACACCTCTGATTTTATGGGTTTTGCGATATAGTCGTCCATGCCTGCAGACAGGAATTTTTCTCTGTCTTCTTCCATTGCATAAGCAGTCATAGCAATGATCGGAGGTAGGTTTGGAATACCAAGTTTCTTGATCTCTCTTGTGGCTTCAGTACCATCCATCTGTGGCATCTGGATGTCCATGAAGATAAGGTCGTAAGTATTGTTCCGAACTTTCTCGATCGCTTCCAGCCCATTGTTGGCGGTCTCTACCGTACAGCCTGATTTTTTCAGAATCTCGGAGGCAACCAGTTGATTCACATGGTTGTCATCTACCAGTAAGATCTTTGGATTATATTTTTTAAATCTTCCGGTAATGCGTACTACTTCGTCGCCATTCGGGCGTGTTTCGTTGCCGCGCTTGCTTTCGTTGGCCTCGAAGGTAAACCAAAAGGTACTTCCTTCGTTGATCCTGGTACGTACGCCGATCTCGCCGTTCATCATTTTGCAAAGCTCTTTCGAGATCGCAAGCCCAAGGCCAGTGCCGCCATAAGACTTAGTAGACGAGTTGTCTACCTGGCTAAAGTAGTTGAATAGTTTTTGAAGATTATTGTCTGAAATCCCAATTCCGGTATCGGTGATCTCAACCCGGATCTTGTTGACATTTTCTTTTTTGTTCTCTAACGTAATGTTGATCGAAACGCTTCCATGCTCGGTAAATTTGATGGAGTTGGATGTGAGATTGGATAAGATCTGCAATAATCTTGTCTCGTCGGCCACCAGGTATTTTGGTACATTGCTGGCAATCGAGTAGTAGAGATCAATTCCTTTCAGGTGCGCTTGCTGGTAGAAAAGCGCGTGCAATTTTTCGATCGTGCTTTCCAGGTTGATGGAAGTGAGACGCAACTGCATCTTTCCTGCTTCCATTTTAGAAAGGTCGAGAATATCGTTGAGAATGCGAAGTAACGTTTCCGACGATTTCTTGATTGTGAGCACATATTTGTTTTGCTCTTCGTTCAAAGGTGTTTCGATCAGCAGGTCTACCATGCCGATCATTCCGTTCATTGGTGTACGGATCTCGTGGCTCATGTTGGCGAGGAAGCTTTCTTTTACCTTCAGCGATTTTTCTGCAATCTCTTTGGCTTTCAAAAGTTCTTCCGTAGCTTTTTTCAGGAACGTGATATCACGCGCTACGCCTTCGATGGCTACCGGTTTTCCATCTTTGTTGTAAATGAAACGGATGTTGGAAATAGCTTGTATGAACGAACCGTCTTTCAGCAGCAGCTTGCTCTCGTAGTTTTTGATCGAGCCGTGCATCAGGAGGCGTTTGATGATGTTGAATTGTTTATCGGTGCCGACATAGAAATCAGTAATGTTCTTACCAATCACTTCTTCCTGCGAGAAGCCACTGATCTCGCATCCCGATGGACTCATCATCATGATCTTTCCGTAAATATCAGTACGGTAGTAGATGTCCTGGAACGATTCGAAAATGTTCCGGAATTTTTCTTCGCTTTCCTGCAAGGAAAGGTTGAATTGTTTTTTCTCCGTAATATCGTGTGAGATACCGGATACTTCTTCAATTCTTCCATCAGGCAGGAAGATCGGGTTCAGGAATGTTTCGCGCCAGATGTCTCTTCCGTTTTTATCTCTGCCTTTGGTTTCGTAGTGTTGAGCAATTCCTTCAAAAGCTTCTTTGTAATAGCGGTTCACCTCGTCGTGGTATTCCGGTGAGGAAAGCATGAGAATCTTCGGATTTTCGGAAGTAAAATCTAGCTCCGGGTAGATATGGTATTTGCTGTAGATCGCTTCCGCGTAGTTGTGGTTGAAGGAAGTCAGTCCACGAGAGCGGTTTACCGACCATATCAGGTGCGAGCTACTTTCAAAGATCGCATTCAAACGCGCGGTCTGTGCGATGATCTTTTCTTCGTTCCGTTTACGCTCTATTACAAGCGCAATCTGGCCGGAGATGAAGTCGAGGAGCTCAAGGTGGCGTTTTTTATATTTATTGCGATCGCTGTGACTTTTTACACAGATCACACCGATGGTTCTGTTCTCCAGCTTGAGAGGCACACCTAGCCAGATCTTTGGTACCGGGCCGAGGAGCTCTACTGTTTTTTCTTTTGCGAGAAGCAAAATATCTTCTTCGTAAAGGAAGGTAGGATTTTCGTTGAACAACGAATATTCTGTAAGCGCTTTGGCGATCGGACGTTTGAAGGTGGTGCTTCTTTCGCCTTGCGTTTCGTCTACGTAATAAGGAAAATTGAGTAAGTTTTTATCACGGTCAAAAAGTGCTACGTGGAAATTGTTTACCGCGATCAGCTCTTTAAGCTCCATGTGTATATTGTAACACAGCGACTCCAGGTTATCGGAGTTGATGGCAAGCGTAGAAATCTTATAGTAAAGTTTCTGCGCTCTTTCCGAACGCATATGTTCGGTATTGTCGTGAAAGATACCGCGGAAAAGCACGGGCACATCTTTATCGTAGCGGATGTTTACACTGGCGATGACGTTGATGTTTCGGCCATGTTTGGAAGTTAAGACGGTTTCAAACTTATCGTCTTTTTTTCCTTTCAGAATATTGTTAAGATGTTCCAGCGTATCCTCGCGGTGATCCGGGTGAATGATATCGCGGAAGTTCAGGTTGGAAATTTCCTCTTCTTCGTAGTGCAGTGTATCGCGCCAGGCTTTATTGGCGAGCTGGATCTGCCCGTCGAGCGAAAATACCTGGATAAGGTCATTGGCATTTTCGAAAAGATCTTTCAGGCGTTCGTCTCCTTCTTTGAGCGCCTTGATCTTTTTCTTTTTCTCTGTGATGTCTTCGCCGATGAGCGTAGTGCCGGCGATTTTTCCTTCGGAGTTATTTTGGTAAACAATATTGAAGCGAAGACTTTTCACAGAGCCATCGGCCGTGCGGATCTTCCGTTTGATCCGGTTGACAAGGTTGCCTTGCTTGATCACTTCTTCCAGTTCGCGGTTGTCTTGTTCGCGCGTTTCTTCGATGGTAAGCAGCGTTCTCCAGTCTTTACCTATAATATCGTCCTTGTGCCAGCCTGTAAAATCCAGGAAGGCATCATTGCTAAAAGTGATCTTGTCATCTGCATCGATGGAAATTGCGAACGCCCCGATTTGTTCGAGGGCTTCCTGCATTCTTTCCTCAGATTCCTGCAGGATCCTATCGCTGTTTTGTTTTTGATTTTCCAGTTCCTGGACCCGTTGCCGTAGGAAATGGATCTCGTCCAGATGTTCTTGAGAAATATTGTTTTCAGGGTTCACTTGCTTCTCCTCGTTCGTACTAAACAAATATAATCAATAAAATGTACATAATCAATGGAATAAAGCAGCTTATGCGGGATGAAAAATGAGTCAAAAACTACTTGAATTTGTATTGCGATACCTCGGGGTATTAGTATTAGCTATTTCAAGAACTTTAGATTTTGAATCCTTGAAGGTTTTTGAAAATTCTTTTTCACCAGGCATATTAGATTTGCGAAACAATCGTTTTTAACCTAGTTTTAATGGTTCAAAGTTTTAAGGTTTAATGATTTTAACTTCAAACTTTAAATCTTTAAACCTTAAAACGGTGAACTATAAACATTGGCTCAGCCATATTATAACTAACAGATGCAAGAACCTTGTCTCATTGAATTACAAAAAATAGGGGAGGAAGAAATTGGGTTTATTTCAGTTGCTCAGGCTTTTTCAAATGTTCCTTTCGAAATAAAAAGAGTGTACTGGATCTACGGTACTCCTGAAACGGTAGAGAGAGGGAATCATGCACATATCAATAGTGTACAGCTACTGGTTTGCCTGCATGGGGAAATTCACATCACACTGGAGAGCAGGGAGAGAAAGCTGTACGAGTTTCTGCTCAACGATCCGAACAAGGGTTTGTTTATCCCCAATTTTTATTGGCGCAAGCTTAGTTTTCAAAACGATGGAATTTGTATCTGTCTTTCTTCTTCCAACTACGAAGAGGAAGATTATATAAGAGATTACCAAACGTTTCTTGACTGGAAATGACTCTTCCTTTAGTCTCCATTATTTGCTTATGTTATAACCACGAAAAATTTTTGGAGGAAGCCCTGCTGTCGCTGCTGGCACAGGATTATCCAAACAAGGAGATCATTATAGTAGACGACCGAAGTACAGATGGTTCGGTGGTTGTCATTGAAAAATTAATCCGTCAATATCCTGAAATAGTATTTATCCGCCACGAAGTAAACCTGGGCAATTGTACTTCTTTTAATCAAGCTTTCGAACGTTCTAAAGGGTCCTTCATCATCGACTTTGCTACCGATGATGTGATGTTGCCGGAAATGATCAGCAAGCAGGTAAATTTATTCTTATCGCTTCCGCAAAATTATGGGGTCGTTTATTCCGACGCTGAGATCATCAGTGAAGAAGGAAAGTTACTGGGCTATCATCACCGCGGTACTTCCAAGGCTTCTTTGCATCCTGAAGGCGATGTGTTTAAAGAGGTATTGAAACAATATTTCATTTGTCCGCCTACCATGATGATGCGCAGGGCTGTGCTGGAGCGCACGCATGGATACGATGCTACGCTGGCGTACGAGGATTTTAATTTTTGGATTGTAAGCGCGCGCGATTTTTTCTATGCATTTATACCGGAAGCATTGGTGAAAAGAAGAGTGGTAAAAAAATCTTTTTCCCTCGCTTTTTATACTCGCTACAATACGCGTCTTTTTGAAACCACGCTGCTGGTGCTCAACAAAGCCTTCGCACTTTGTCGTACGCAGGAAGAAAAAAATATACTTACTGGAAGAGTGTTATTCGAAATGCGTCACGCGATGCTAATGGAAGAGTTTTCACTTGCGGAAGGGTATAAAAAATTGCTACGATCATTGGGAGCGTATACTGGAATTGCTCCTGTTCTTTATTTTATTGGCAAGTATAAAATAAAATTATTTTGGCTGTATCGTGTGCTTCTTCGTTTGAAAGGAGTATACAAGCTTCGCTAATCCTTATTCTGCCAATTCTTTTCCTTTCAATACAGCATACAAAATTTTTACAGGAGGCCGGAAGATCGATAACAATTCTTTCCAACTGCTGCTGCTATGTTTTTTGAACCGGGCAAACATATACACACACAAGATCAAATAGGAAAGGCTTACCGAGGCGATGAGCGGAAGAATGCCACCGTTGTAGCCAGGAAGCGCCAGCAAGATAAATGACAGCAGGCCTACAAAAGATCCGATGGTGTTGATCCTATACAATCCCAATCCATTGAAGTAAAAGCAAATTATATTCTGAAGGTTTAAAAACAGAATGCCTGGCGTGAGGATTAAAAAGACCTGTTTGATCTCCCTGAAATCTTTTCCCAATACCAACGTATAAAAAGAAGCAGGAATACTATTGAGGATAAGCAAGCCAATCAACGAGAGCCAGAGGGTGATGGATAAATATTGTAACGTAATTTTTTTAGGAAATCCCGGATCTGTATGATTGGAAATAGCAGGGTACTGAATTGTACCCAGTCCATTGCCAATGATCAGGATCGATTCGATGATGGCAAAACCGGTGGAGACAAAACCAAGCATAGCATTGTCGGTGCGAAATGCGATGATATAAAAAATGAGCCGGTAATTGAGAAAAGCAATGATGTTGCCGCTTTGCGATTCGATGCCTTTTTTAAACATCTGTAAAAAAGTATTTGAATAGCTGTCGTCCTGTGCTCTATCCTGCAACGTTCGTAGTATTACAAGAACAGCGATGATGAAAATAATATTCCAGGAAAAAAGAAAGGCGTATGGGTAAGAGCTATACCCCGTATCGGTCCATGCCAGCAGCGCGGTAAATAAACCGATCAGCATACACGATTGTAGTACGATCAGACCATTGTACCATTTGATCTTATGATGGCCTTGTAAGATCATGAGCGTAGTGCTACCCATGGAAAATTGCCAGGAGCAAAAGGCCAACATAAAGCTATCGCTATACTTGTAATGGACGCAGATAAGGTAAGCAAATGTGGCAACCAACAAAGCCCAGAGACTAGAGATGAGTATTTTTTTTCTCATCGAAAGTCTGGTGCTAAGGTAAATGATGGTAGGGCCATTCATGACCTCGCTAAAGAGCTGTACGGTGGCCAGCACAGTAATGAAGAAAGAGATCTTTCCACGGCCCTCGGCTCCGAGATAGTTGGCTGTAATAATGATCAACGAAAAATTGATGATCGCTATTATTCCTTTAACTGCAATAGAACTTCTTATCAGGGCATTCACAGATCAGTGTTTTAGAAACAATTTACAAAATAAGCGCCTCTTTTTTACGCCTTGTCTTGTCGTAGAAATATAAAATAATTATCGAACAAATTCCTACCGCTAGTTCAGGAATGAATAAGATAAAGCTACTGTATTCAGGATACCAACAGGAAAATATTTCCCAGCTGACCGTAGGAGTAGGCATGTAGAGCCAGCATTTGGTAAGGTAAAGCATGGAAAGCGTATATATGATCCAGTGAAATGGTCTCATGTCGTTTTTCCATTGGAATAAGACATAAGTAAAAAAGAAAGGGAAAGACAAAAATGCAATCCTTGTATGATCGCCGCCGCCAAGGATTGCCAGTAGTATGCCGAGCAAGGCAAATAGAAATAGTTCTTCTTTTACGCCATGGGGAATAAGTTGTTTAGGAAAATCTTTTAAAAAAGGATATAACAAAGGTCCGAAAAAAAGAATGATGCCCGTGATCCAATCTGGAATATGAGTTGGATCTTTTAAAACCAGGTAGCCATAATAGACTACCATTACCAGGGAGCTTTTATATCGCCCGGTTTGTAAGGGAGGATAATATAATTCGATCAGAAATTTGCAAGCGATGCCCGCGAGAAGGGCAAGGACGATATATTTTATATCGGCATCAATCTGTTTTAAATCAACATGTATTTTTTTTCCTTCAAAGAAAATTAGCTTCTTCTGAATTATTTTTATCAATAATAGTAATAATACAAAAGGCAGTAAAGCCTCTTTGGTAGCCACTCCTAGGAGCACGATCAAAAATAGGTATTTGTATTTTTGAACTAATACCAAGTACATAAAAATGCTTAAACAAAATAAATAAGGAATATCGACTCCAACGGGATCGATCATGTATTGCCGGATAATTCCGGACCAATGAAGGCAGAGATAAACAAGCAGGAAAAAACATTGATATACTGGAAACGCTAATTTATTCCATACGAAAAAAAGAAGGTACAAGGTAGCTAACCCGAAGAAGTAATTAAGCGAAATGAAAGATTGAAAAGCATCCAATGCATCCGGTAACAGGCTTGCGATCCATATAAAGAGCACGCGGCCGTTGAAGGGGAAATCAATTTTATATTCGCCTCCGTTCTTGAAATAGCTCCATATTTTGAGGTATTGGTTTCCATCCATCGGAGGAATTTTTTCGTAGGAAGGTAGTGTAGTGGTGAAGTAGGAGTAAAGAAAGATGCCTGAGAAAATAAAGAATAGAAAAATTAGCAGTGTTGTTTTCAAAGCAGTGGAAGCTGTACCTGAATGTGGAAGAAAGCTCATTGTTTGTTTCTGCAATCGGATAGTGAAAGGTTAAAGTTAGAGAAATACTTTGGTACTCCAAATGTTCACAATACCCGTAGGCCTTGTGAATCGGTTTTTATCAAACGATTGTTAAAGCCTAAAGATCATTGACAACGTAAAATATCTTAATATTTTTCTAACTTGTTTTGCAATAGATTCTACCTATGACGAATAAGATCATCGATTTTCTCAGAGAACATAAATTACCGATCGTAGTATTTTTATTTTCCTTTGCTATGATGCAGGGATTGGCTTTTACGATGTTTAATAACTACACCGAGTCGATGAGCCCGGATGCGCTCAACTATATGAAAATGGCTCAGGGAGATTTTAACCTGGAGCCGATTCAGAAATACCGGGTGATCATCCCGATGCTTGCCGCCGGCCTGGATTTTGTGTTTGGCGGAGTGTTTGAAAAAATAAGACCCTGGAGCTTTGAGGGAGATTTTTCTTTGTTCGTAAGCTTTTGGATTGTCAATACCTTTGTGATGGCCTTGTTTAGTACTGTTACCTATTTGCTTTGCAGAGCATACAATATTTCTGTGATCGCAAGTCTTTTCGGTTTGCTCACCATCTTCAGTTGCCGCTGGACCGCTTATATGGCGGGACTTCCGATCGTTGACAGCTTGTTCTGTCTTACGTCCGTATTGGTTTTATTGGCGATTAAGACCAAAGATAAAGGGCTGCTTATTTTTTGCATTCTGGTTGGTCCCTGGACAAAAGAGTCTTTCATCTTTGTAGCGCCTGTGATCTTCTTTTTTGGCCCCGTTAAAAAGATTCCTCAGATCGGTTGGTTTATTTTATCCGGACTGCTGGTGTTTTCATTTCGTATTTATTTTGATCGTTATACCAATAGTACTTTATCGGAGAGTTTTCATAAGGATTTTGATCATTTGGGAAATTTTTATTTTGCGGTGCATAGGTTGTTTAGTTTTCATGGCCTGTATGAGCTCTTCTCCATTGTCGGCTTGTGGGTCTTGTTGCCATTGTGGGTTGCAATAACGGCAACAAAATGGCTTACAGAAAAATTTCGTACGCTTGATAAATTTATTTATGCCTATCTGGCTTGTGTGTTGGTGCAGGCAATGATCTCTGCAGAGCTTGCCCGCATGCTTTATTTGGCTTTGCCGGTTTTCGCGCTTTGTATCGCAAGGCTTATAGATCGCTATGTTTCGTCTGAACCAGGATTTTCAGGATTAAAGAATTAGCAGGATCCTGAAAATATTAACAATGTACTTTGGCCATTTATAACGTTGAAATTTTTTTTCCAGGTTTCCATTCTTTACGCTAACTTTATCAACCATGTCTGTTCTTCAAAACAAGAAATACCTCATCGTAATCGCAGGCCCTACGGCAGTGGGAAAGACAGCGCTTTCCATCCGTGTTGCGCAGCATTTTCATACAGAGATCCTTTCGGCCGATTCGAGGCAGTTTTACAAAGAAATGAATATTGGTACTGCTAAACCTTCTGCAGAAGAGCTGGCTGCAGTGCCACATCATTTTATCAATACGCTTCATATCACAGATGAATATACGGTAGGTATGTACGAAGCCCAGGCTTTGCAGGTGCTGCAAGAGCTTTATACCAAACACGATCTGGTAGTGCTCACGGGTGGATCAGGATTATTTATCAAAACGCTTTGTGAAGGGCTGGATGATATCCCGGAAGTAGCTCCTTCGATTCGTGAAGAACTGAATGCAGCGTTTAAAAAAAATGGATTGGAAACTTTACTGGAAGAATTAAAAGAAAAAGATCCTGATTATTATGAAACGGTAGACCGTGGTAATCCTGTGAGGATCATACGGGCTCTGGAAATTTGTCGCGGTACAGGAAAACCGTTTTCTTCCTTCCGTACTTCGAATAAGAAAGAACGTTTTTTTACCACGATCAAGATTGCGCTGGATCGCCCGCGGGAAGAGCTTTACAAGCGCATCGACCTGCGGATGGATCAAATGCTGGCAGAAGGATTGGTGGAAGAAGCGAAAAATTTATATCAGTATAAAAATAAAAACGCTTTGCAAACGGTAGGCTATTCGGAGGTGTTTGATTTTTTGGATGGACTGTACGATGCGGAAGAAATGGAACGTTTGCTAAAGCGCAACAGCCACCATTACGCGAAGCGGCAATTGACCTGGTTTAGAAAAGATAAGGAGTATCATTGGTTTCTTCCCGGCCAGGAAGAAAGGATATTTTCTTTTATTGAATCTCAAATTCAGAAATAGAGCAACCTTTGGAAGTCAAGATCTCGCAAAAGAGCGCAAGATTATTCTGCTAATCCAGGTAACTGGTGATTGAAATTTCCTGATCGCAAAAATCGTATTCGTAGGATTGATTGGAACCGATAAGAATGATTTTTTTATGGAGTTGTTTTTTTATTTCTTCCAGATACCATTCAATGCCTTTGTTGTCGAGGTTCATGGTAGGTTCGTCCAGGATCAGTATAGGTGTATCGGAGTAGAGCGCAAGGCCTAATTTTACACGTTGTTTCATACCGGAAGACAAAAAACGGATCTCTTTGTGAGAGGCTTTCTCCAGCATAATTCGGGAAAGAAAATCATCGGTAGAAATATTATCTGTAAAAGGCTTGAATGCTTTGTGAAAATCGGCCAGCTCGCGAATGCTCATTTCTTCTACAAGCTCCATGTATGGCGCTGCATACGAAATGTATTGAAACATATCGTCGCTATGTACCATCATTTTCCCTTTTTGATATTGCACCGTACCTTCTGAAGCGGGGAGAGCACCTGCTAAGATTTGCAACAAGGTAGATTTCCCGGAGCCGTTGGGCCCAGTAATAGCAAGGCAATTAGAAGAGGTAAGTGAGAAGGAAAGGCGTCTGAAGATCCATTCTTTGTTGAATTTCTTCCCGATATTTTCGGCAATGATTTCCATGGATTACAGATGATGGATGATTAATCGTTAGAAAAAGTAATTGAGTTTTAGTTTTTAAAGTTAAAGGTTTAAAGCATTGCTACCTTAAACCTTTAACTTTAAACGTTGAATTCTTACTGAGTAAAACCTTTCATAATTCCTCTGTCAGAGTTTTGGATGAAATTGATGATCTCATCTTTTTCTTTTGAAGGAGGGAAGTCTACTTCGATGATCTGAAGCGCTTTGGAGGTGTTTAACCCTTTCAAATAAATAGTACGGTAGATATTTTGAATTTCGTTTATCTGCTCATTTGTAAAAGCTCTTCTACGAAGTCCGATCGAGTTGATCCCACAATAGGAAAGGGGCTCACGAGCGGCTTTGGTGTATGGAGGGACGTCTTTTCTTACGAGTGAACCTCCGGAGATCATCGTATGCGCACCGATCTTTACAAACTGGTGTACAGCACTCGTACCGCTGATGATTGCCCAATCGTCTACAATGATGTGGCCTGCAAGCTGGGTAGCGTTTCCTAGGATCACATTATTTCCTACGATACAATCGTGGGCAACGTGTACATAAGCCATCAACAAACAGTTCTTTCCGATTATAGTAGTGAATTTATCTTTGGTACCACGGCTCACTGTTACGCATTCACGGATCACGGTATTATCACCGATCACAGCAGTAGTTTCTTCACCATTGAATTTAAGATCCTGAGGAATTGAGGAGATCACAGCGCCTGGGAATATTTTGCAATTCTTCCCGATGCGGGCTCCTTCCATGATCGTCACGTTTGGACCGATCCAGGTACCTTCGTCTATTTCCACATTTTTGTGAATGGTAGAGAAAGGTTCAACGACAACATTAGCGGCTATTTTGGCCTGCGGATGTATATATGCTAAAGGTTGGTTCATTTTCTAAAAGAACTATCAGAACATTATTGTTTTCTTACCATACTGGCAGTTACCGTAGCTTCGCACACCAATTGCGAGCCTACAAAAGCTTGTCCGTGCAGCTTGGCAATACCTCTTTTAATTGGCGCGAGCAATTCGCACTTGAATACAAGTGTATCGCCTGGCACTACTGTTTTTCTGAATTTACAGTCTTCGATCGCCAGGAAATAGGTCCAGTAATTTTCAGGATCCGGTACAGAGTTTAATACAAGGATACCACCTGTTTGTGCCATTGCTTCTATTTGCAATACTCCTGGCATTACAGGATTGCCTGGGAAGTGTCCCTGGAAAAATGGCTCGTTGATCGTTACATTTTTTACTCCCACTACCACGTTGTCTTCAAGGTGGATGATCTTGTCAACCAGTTTGAAAGGATAAGTATGCGGAAGTGCTTTGTAGATCTTATTTACATCCATTACCGGAGCCTGGTTCGGATCGTATTTAGGCGCCTGGTTTCTGGAGGTTTCTTTCATTAGTTTTTTGATCTTCTTGGCGAAGGCTACGTTAGCAGCATGTCCGGGGCGTGCTGCCAGGATCTGTGCTTTGAGTGGTCTTCCTACAAGGGCAAGATCTCCGATCATATCCAGCAGCTTGTGGCGTGCTGGTTCGTTGTTGTAACGGAGTTCTATATTATTAAGAATTCCTTCTTTTTTAACTTCTACTTTTTGCTTATTGAATAATTTCGCGAGTGATTCCAATTCATCGTCTTTCACTACGCGATCTACAACCACGATTGCGTTGTTGATGTCTCCGCCTTTGATCAGGTTTTGCTTGTGCAGCATTTCCAGTTCGTGCAGGAAGCAGAAGGTACGGCAGGCAGCGATCTCTTTGGAGAATTGATTGATATTGGTCAGCGAGGCGTGCTGGCTGCCTAATACCGGAGAATTGTAATCCACCATTACTGTGACGCGGTAATCGTCAAGCGGCAGAGCGGCGATCTCGATTTGATTTTCTTCGTCTTTGTAAAAAAGATTGTGAGGAATTTCATAGAAGTTGCGGAGTGCATTTTGTTCTTCCATGCCTACGTCTTCCAATACATCTACAAAAGGCTTAGAGCTACCATCCATGATTGGAGGTTCAGGTCCGTCGAGCTGGATCAGTACGTTGTCGATTTGAAGTCCTACGAGTGCTGCAAGTGTGTGCTCGACAGTGTTTACGCGGGCGCCATTTTTTTCGATGGTAGTACCTCTGGAAAGGTCTACTACATAGTCAGCGTCGGCTTCTACAGTAGGTTGTCCTGGAAGATCGGTACGTTGGAAAACAATTCCATGATTAATCGGAGCGGGAACAAATGTCATGTTCACTTTTACTCCTGTGTGCAATCCTACGCCGGAAAGTGTAACCGACTTTTTGATTGTTTGTTGTTTTTGATTCACAATTAATTATTTAAAATAATAATCAATACCCTCCGTTCCGAATGCATTTTGAATATTCAGAACCTACTTTTTTAACGTTTTTGGCTTAGAAAAACACGTTATAAAGACTGCAAATGTAGTATTTTTTCTTCCAATTCCTCTATTCGTTTTTGTAAATCGGGCAATTTTTTAAACACAGAGGCGGATTTCAAATGAGAAGTATAATCAAAGGCAGGAGACCCGAGAATAGCGGTATTTTCTTTTGTAATAGATTTAGTGACACCAGATTGTGCACCGATGTTGGTTTTTTTGGAGATCGTCAGGTGGCCGATAATTCCAGACTGGCCGCCTATCATACAGTTTTCACCTATTTTGGTAGAGCCAGAAACACCTGCCTGGGCAGCAATTACAGTGTTTTGACCAATTTCTACGTTGTGCGCAATCTGGATCAGGTTATCTAGTTTTACGCCGTCGTGAATAATGGTAGAACCCATAGTAGCACAATCGATCGTAGTATTGGCCCCAATGTCTACATGGTTGCCGATCACTACGTTTCCGATTTGCGGAATGGTTTTATAAGAGCCGTCTGTTTGTGGAGCAAAGCCAAATCCGTCGCTGCCAAGCACAGCACCGGAGTGGATGGTACAATAATTCCCGATGACGGTATCAGAGTAAATTTTAACTCCGGCATATAGAATCACATTATCCCCGATGGTCACATTATCACCAATGAATACCTGGGGATAAATTTTTACATTTTTACCGATCTTACAATTATTGCCGATGTAGGAGAATGCGCCGCGGTAGATGTTTTCACCGGTTGCAGAATTTTCTCCGATATAAGAAGGATTTTCAACTCCTTTTTTTACAAAGCTTACGATCTTGTGGTATTCCTCCAGCAATGTGCTGAAGCTGGTATAAGGATCATCTACACGAATGAGAGTAGATTTAATTTCTTCTTTGGCTTCGAAATCATTGCTCACAATCACCACACTTGTTTCCGGAGTTTCATAAATGAAATTCTCATATTTAGGATTCGACAAAAAGGCGATACTCCCAGGAGTAGCTTCTTGGATTTTTGCCAGTTTATTTACTCTCAGATTTTCTGAGCCTTTTACCGTTCCCCCTATCAAAAATGCGATCTCTTTTGCTGTGAACTCCATCTACGAATGGTATTTTTATGCTTAAACTATTACAAATATAGGTAATTTTTTGGTGAGCATAAATAGTGTTTTTTTACTATTTTACTCATAGCCTTAATATTTGGAAGATCGGAAGCTTCTGCGATATCTTCTGTTTTGCCTCCTTTTCTTAAAATATTAATTTTTTCAGAGCCTAAAACATAGGCCTCGTTGTCTATTACCCCTTTTATGAGGAAATAAGGAACCAATTCCGGATCAATTTTCAACCTCCTGGTAATCTCAAATGTCATGCCATCCAGTATTTTTTTGTCAAAAGGTTTGGCAGAAATAGAAATTTTAAATAATTGTCGATCTAATATACCTTTTGAAAGGTAGGAAAGTACAAAATCGGGGTGATTTAGCCATTTTTTAAGGCTTACCCATACATCGTAATCGTCGATACCTAAAAACGAATTAAGGTAATTTTTGTTGCTCTTAAGATTCTTTCCTGATCCTTGATGGGCCAAAAAGAAATCAACACCAGTGCCTGTGGTTACATTTGCACCGGCTTTGGCTAAGTCTTGAGCTCTTTTAATAGTTTGAATGAGCATATTTTCGGCGCTGACAGTAGTTTTGTGCAGATAAACCTGCCAGTACATTACCCGACGAGCTATCAGGAAATGTTCAATACTGTAGATCCCTTTTTCATCAAGTACCAATTTGTCATTGACAATGTTAAAAAGTTTGATGATCCGGTCGGAGCCGATAGTACCTTCGGATACACCAGTATAAAATCCATCGCGTTTCAAATAGTCGAGCCGATCGATGTCGAGCTGGCCGGAAATGAGTTGGTGGAAAAAGGTACGTTTGTAAGTTCCTTTAAACATCTCCAAAGCCATGTTCAGCGCGCCGTTGAACTGCTTGTTGATCTCCTGCATGATGATGAGTGAAAGATCTTCATGGTGCACATCTTTTAGCAACGTGAATTCCAGGGCATGAGAAAATGGTCCGTGTCCGATATCGTGTAGCAAGATCGCTAGCTGCGCAGATTCATATTCCTGGTCGGAGATCTCGTGGCCTTTCATGCGCAGGTTTATCAAGGCTTGTCCCATCAGGTGCATAGCGCCCAAGGCATGATGGAAGCGGGTATGCAGCGCACCAGGGTATACCAGGTCGGTAAGTCCCAATTGTCGTATCCTACGGAGTCTTTGAAAATAGGGATGCTCGATCACATCAAAGATCAAATCAGTTTCTACGTTGATGAAGCCATAGATCGGATCATTAATTATTTTCTTTTTATTCATAAAAATTGGTAGTATTGAACACAAAAATAACAGCTTTCGTCTATGAATCTTTACTTCCGTGCTTTATTAATCGTTTCTTTATTTTTTCAAAATTATCTTTACTGTTTTTCACAAGACAAAGATTCAACTCAAAGCCAAAAGGATTCACTGACGATCATAGGGGTGGGTGATGTAATGCTGGGGACACATTTCCCTTCTGTTTCTTATCTGCCTCCTAACGATGGTAAGAATATTCTGGATTCTGTAAAAACATTTCTGCAAAATGCCGATGTAACTTTTGGCAACCTGGAAGGAACCTTTGTAGACGAAGGGGGAGAGGTGAAAAAATGTAACAACCCTGCTATCTGTTATGCATTCAAAATGCCTACACATTACGTTAATTATCTTACAGATGCAGGCTTTGACGTGATGAGTACCGCCAATAATCACGTGGGCGATTTCGGCGAATCGGGTAGGAAAAATACAGCTTCTACGCTCACAAAAGCAGGGATCAACTTTGCAGGATTACTGGCTTATCCAACAACCGTATTTGAGCGCAATGGCGTAAAATATGGGATGTGCGCTTTTTCTCCCAACACTGGTACGTTGGACATTAAAGATATTCCTGCTGCAGCGAAGATCGTAGCTGAGCTAAGCACACGTTGTGATATTGTGATCGTTTCTTTTCACGGAGGAGCGGAGGGAAGTAAGATGACGCATGTGCCTAAGAAGACAGAACTTTTTTTAGGGGAAGACCGCGGCAATGTATATGCCTTCAGCCACGCCATGATTGACGCTGGCGCTGATGTGGTGTATGGTCATGGGCCACATGTGACCAGGGCTGTAGAAACTTACAAAGGAAGATTCATCGCTTACAGTATGGGAAATTTTTGTACCTATGGACGTTTCAATTTGCTTGGCGTAAATGGAATTGCCCCGATTGTAAAAGTGTTTATCAACAGGCAAGGAGAATTTCAAAAAGCCCAAATCGTTTCGATCAAACAAAAAGGAGAAGGAATTCCTGTAGTGGATAAGAGCAATTGGGTATATAAAGAAATGAAAAGACTCACCCAGGAAGATTTTCCAAATACGCCGCTAATATTTACAGAGGACAATGAGATTTTAAAAAAGTGATTTGATGATTTTTATTAATCACAGAGAATCCTCTTAGCAAACAAATACCTGGCTTTATAATACTTTGATTCATTCAAGGTCTCAAGGATCACGCCACGCCTGCAGGAGTGGATCATCCGGATCTTCCCATCTTCTACAGCATATACAATAGCTATATGGCCAATCGCTTTGCTTTTTATATTAGAGCCTTTAAAGAATAAAAGATCTCCTTTTTGAAGTTCTGTTTTAGTTACCTTCACAGGACAGGCAGAGGATATGGCGGGGCAGGAGTAGGGGACTTTTACATCAAATCTTTTGTATACATAATGTACAAACCCGGAGCAGTCAAATCCTTTACTGGTCTTGCCTGACAAGCGGTAGGGAGTACCCAGGTACCTTTTGGCAAATTGCAACAGGCTATCGGGATTTACTTCTTTTTTGGTAATCGTTTGTACCTGTACGGTAGAGTCAATAACCGTAATATCATTTTGCTGGGAGAATGCAAGAGAGACAAATCCGTTCAGGATCACTATCAATAGCGCCAATACAAACGTGGGTAACTTATTCAATTGATTGATATTCATACTTGTTGTTAAAGAATCAAGGCCTGGATCAGGCTTTTTGGAACTATTTTAGTTTGAATACTATTGATATTTTTACGAAATTCGTGTTGCAAAATTAAAAAAATACCTGTTATGTCTGTAGAAAAAGTTCATTGCCTAATTATTGGTTCGGGTCCTGCTGGTTATACTGCTGCTATTTATGCTGCTCGTGCGGGTATGAAACCTCTTATGTATGCCGGTTCACAACCAGGCGGTCAATTGATGATCACCAACGATGTGGAAAATTATCCGGGATATCCAAAAGGCGTGAACGGTCCTCTTATGATGGAAGACTTCAGAAACCAGGCCTTGCGCTTTGGTACAGACATTCGTTATGGCTTGATTGATAAAGTAGATTTGACAGGCCCTGTCCACAAAGCCTGGGCAGACGATGGAAAAGAAATTCATGCCGATGCTGTGATCATTGCTACAGGCGCTTCTGCCAAATGGTTGGGCATTCCTTCTGAAGATAAATTTAAAACAAACGGCGGCGGTGTTACTGCTTGCGCAGTGTGCGACGGATTTTTCTATAAAGGAATGGAAGTAGCTGTAGTAGGCGCTGGAGATACGGCTTGTGAAGAGGCTGCTTATTTAGCTAAGATCTGTAAAAAAGTTTATATGATCGTAAGAAGAGATGAAATGAAAGCTTCTCAGATCATGCAAAACAGAGTGAGAAATATTCCTAACATCGAGATCCTTTGGAACTCTGTTACCGACGAGATCCTGGGCGACGACCAGGTGGTAGGAGTAAGATTAAAAAATACCGCTACAGGAGAGTTATCTCAAATAGAAGTAAAAGGATTTTTCGTAGCGATCGGCCATGAGCCAAACTCGGGAGTATTTATTGACTGGCTTGATATGGACAATGCAGGGTACATCAATACTTCTCCGGGTAGCACCAGAACAAACATTGAAGGCGTCTTCGCTTGCGGTGATGTACAGGACACGATCTACAGACAAGCGATCACCGCAGCCGGCTCAGGCTGTATGGCGGCGTTGGATGCGGAGCGATACCTGGCTGCAAAAGAAGTAGCTGTGTAAAAAAATAGAATAATGATTCGTATAGTAAGATTTATAATAGTTTTTATCACGTTCTTTTACATTGGTACCACGCAGGCGCAGCCTCCTGCCAATAATAAAAACAATAAAGACTTTTTTAATATAAAGGCTCCTGCAATTGAATACACATCGCCGAATCCGGAAGATGTGATGTTTGAAGACGAGTTTAAAGATTCCTCGGGCACTTCTGAAAATTATCAGTCTGTGCCCGTGAAAGAACCTAATATGCTGGAAGACGAAGAAGATACTGCCTTCTTCGAAGATGCCGAAGGCGAGCTGAGTGTAGTAGAAGTAGACGAACAGGTAAACATGGATTCTGTTTGGGTAACCATCGCTCAGTACTACGCTATTTGGGATTCTCATACTATCAATCCATATAAGATCGACGGGGCAGATTACAAAGACACCACTACTTTTATTCTATACGACTCTACCGCCGGCTATCGCTGGTCGATGCCTCTTGCCTTTAATAAAATGAATTCCCGTTTCGGCATGCGCAAATATCGCTGGCATTACGGAACCGATCTTGACCTTGAAATAGGAGAGCCTGTAAAATCTGTTTTTGATGGCATTATCCGCATTGTACAATACGATGCGCGGGGCTACGGCCGCTACGTAGTGATCCGTCATTACAATGGATTAGAAACATTGTACGGACACCTTTCTGCTGCCAACGTTGCCGTAGGTCAATTAGTAAAAGCAGGAGAGGTGATCGGCAAGGGAGGTTCTACCGGACGAAGCACAGGCCCTCACCTCCACTTTGAAGTACGCTACGAAGGAAATGCTTTCAACGCTGAGTCTATTTGGGATTTTCCTAACAATACCTTGATCGCAAGAAAATTTCAACTGGTGCCGTCTCACTTCCAGTATCTGAAAGAGGCTAGAAAAGTATACTATCACTCGGTTAGAAGCGGCGAAACCTTGGGAAGCATCAGCAGAAAATACAGAGTGAGCGTTTCTCAACTTTGTAAACTTAATCGTATCTCTACGCGCACGGTCTTGCGTGTGGGGCGGAAGCTGCGGATACGGTAGTTGGAGTTATAAGTTATGAGTTATGAATGTTAATTATGAATAATTAATTTATCATAGTAAAGAAAATAAAAGAGCCCGAATTTAATCCGGGCTCTTTTATTTCTATGATTAAATTAACTCATAATTCAACATTCATAACTCATAACTTATAACTAAAGTTTGTATTTCAGTATAGACGAAGATTTACCAAGTAGTCCTTTTTTCCCTACAATGATAAAAGACCCGTCTTCATTCCAGACGGTATATTCTCTTACGAATAGGATCTTATCGTTATTTGGAAGTTTTGTATCCAACACTTTTTTACCAGAAGATTTATCAAAAGCTATAAGGTTGATGCTGTTGATGAAACTATCCAGGTTTTCGGAAGAGGCATACATGATACGGTACTGATTTTTGTAGTTCGGGTCAATCACAAAAGAAACTGTGTTGAGCCCGTCGCTGGCGGCGTAGACCTGGTTTTTCGGAATGTATTGCAGCCAATCAAGATTGCCATTTTTGCCGAAGTTGAAAATGATTATACCCTCCGCCTGCACATGTCCATTGATCTCCACTTTGTGACTGGCATCAAATACACCGCGCTCTATATGCGGATAGCCGTCGGCGTAGAGAGTGTGTTTTTCAAGAATGATCGTTACATCTTCATTTTTTTCTACGATAAAATTAGTGATGTCGTAATCCTTCCAGTCTTCTTCGCCTTTCATCAGTTTATTGCTTTTGCGCATTTCCAGGATCTTCGTACCGGTATTTCCGTTGATCGACTCAAATACGGAATTGATCACGGCTTTGGTTTTGAAATCAAATTGAGTGTACATCACGCCCATCATTACACCATTGAGTTGTTCGGTGCAAGCTACGTATACATTTTCGTCGCTGGCAAAGAAAATTTGGAAATCATCTTTCATGAAGTTGGAGCCAGGAAGTTCCAATACATCAAATTCTTTGGTAGTAAGGTCGTAGCGGATCAGGTTTAGTTTTCCGGAATAGTTGGCATTGATGATAAATACTTTTCCTTCGTTATTCACGAAGATCCCGTGGTTGACATAGTTGTCGTCGATGGATACTTTTCCTTTTACTACCAAATTACAAGTCTTGTCGTACACGCAAACGGTAGCGGTAAGATTCTTTTCTCCGTAATTAAATACATAAGAAACAAAACGCTCGCCATTGGGAGAAAAATTGATATTGTGTTTGTATTCGATGGGCGTTACAAAATTGCTGTTCACATGTTCGCAGATCACATCTACGAAAGATTCTTTTACTTTTCCTTTGTGCGGATGGTTATCCCAATCGCCTACCTGGTAAGCTTCCAGTTCTTTAGTCCAGAGCTTGGTTCCGGTGTTGATGTCGAATCCGTATGCTTCGAGTTTTGTTTTCTTTTCTTTTTCATTGTGAATTACAGAAAGCAACACCGCGTCTTTTCCATTAAAAAAAAGATCTTTATAATCTTCGTATACTTCTACCTGTAGAGGCATTTTCCAAACCGGCTTCAGATCTTCTCCATAACGTTCCAGCACAAAATCAGATTTGCCGGAAACATTGCCTTTTACTTTTGCAAGAGTAATAATATCGGTAGCGTTGATCTTCACGATATCATTTCTTCCGTCCGGCTCATTGAAAGGACTGCCAAGGCTAAATTCCTGTGAAGTAACGAGCGATTGTGCAAAGAGGGGAACAGAAAGAAAGAGAAATACTAGTAACGAGTATAGTTTTTTCATGTCGGATAGGTTGTTTGGTCTTGTAAAAATAAAAAAATAATCCAGAAATCATGAGTTATGAATGAAATGATTTGTATGGTAGTATTGCTTCAGTAGAAAAGAAATACAAACAACATGAATGGATTGCTTAGCGTTTATCGTCATTGCGAGGAGTGTGGCGCTCCAGCGCCATGCGACGAAGCAATCTGTCAATAGTGAGGGAGTGCAACGTTTATAAACGGACTCAGGCTGCGAAGCTAACAGATTGCTTCGTCAATCGGCCTTACGGCCTCTTTCCTCGCATTGACGGTGAATTCTCACATTCACATCCCACTTTATTATATTAGTAATACAATTCTACCGTCTTCCCAGAAAAGCCTTCCAAAAGCGGTTTCAGTGTAGTCTGTGCATTAGCCTTGGTTTGCTCAAGTATTTTCATCTTCAAGGCTCCGTCGCGGATATTTTTTTCGGCCAGGGCGTAGGCTTTGTCGATCAGTTTTCCTTTCTCAAAAAATTCATTTTCTATATCGTACACTTTTGATTCCTGGTGATTGATCTTGATGTAACAGATCTCAGGCTCGGGAAGGCGGATCCTGATTTTTGTCTCTTCGATCTCAATGGCTGTGCTGTCTATTTTTTTTAGATCGATACAGCCTGTCACTTCGCCGCTTACGATTAGCACTACCCTGGAGTCTGGCCACCAGTCTTTTATTTCTTTGTGTTCTAATACATCTTTGATATAATATTTACAAAGCTCCAGTTTGCCAATGGATTCTATTTTTTCTACAATCATGTTGTTGGTGATCACAGATTTGTCTTCTTCTATTTTAAATGGGTTACTAAATTGGTGGTAAAGTAAATATAGACAAAGAGGAATAGTGAGGAGAGAAAGCAAGACCAATGCTGTACGAATTTTGCTCATATAGTAAAAAGTTAAAATTGATATTACTAAATTTAATGAAAAATATTAATCTTTTAATACCGGATTGCCGTATAGAATCTCATGAACGATAAAAATCTTCTTTTTTATAACAATATAGGCCTTGATCCTTTCATGGAACTGTCGGTAAAAGGAGGGTTCAGTTCATACAAAGATATGGAAATGATCGCTCCCTACATTTCCCCGGACGATTCAATACTGGAGCTGGGAGCGGGCTTTGGAAGGTGCTTGAATTATTTTATTGACAAAGGACATAAAGGAAAACTCACGGCTGTAGAATACAGCACATCCTTGTTGAATTATTTAAAAGAAAAATTTTCAGAGAAGGTAGAGATCCTGGACGCCGATATTAAAAAGCTGGAGTTGAAAGAAAAATACGATGTGGCGTTGTGGATGTGGTCGGGCATCATCGATTTTTCGGCCGCAGAGCAGTTGGATGGTTGCAGAAGGATATATGATGCACTGAATCCCAAAGGTCGCTTATTCATCGATGTGCCGCGTTTAGGGGTACAGACCATCGCCAACCATTTGGATACACAGCATCTTGTTCTTACTACTGAATACGGCGATATTCACGCGTATATTCCCAATGACCAGGATATGGAAAATGTTCGAAGCGTTATCGGCTTCAGCCGCCTGGTAAAGCTGGAATATGAAACCACTACGGAGAAGAAGAGAACGGTTTATATGTTGGAGAAATTATGAGTTATGAATGTTGAATTATGAGTTACTGTTGCTGATACTTGTACTACTAGTAGTGATAAAATAAAGAAAGCCCCGATTTAAAAATCGGGGCTTTCTTTTTAGAGCTGTGAATTAATTCATAATTCAACATTTATAACTCATAATTCCAAATTAAGCTTTTGCCATCTGAGCATCTAGCACGTCCATTACTTCTTTCACGTGTTTTTGTGAAGTTTTCATGAGTTCCATTTCTTCTGCGTTTAGCTTTAGTTCGATGATCTTCTCGATACCATTTTTGCCAAGTACCGCTGGTACGCCAAGGTAGCAATCTTTGATACCGTATTCTCCATCAAGTTTCACGCAAACAGGAACGATTCTTCTCTGGTCTTTCACGATTGCTTCCACCATCTGAGCAGCTGCAGCTCCCGGAGCATACCATGCAGAAGTACCCATCAGTTTCACAAGCTCGCCGCCACCAACTTTAGTTCTTTCAATGATCGCGTCCAGTTTATCTTTTGCAACTAATTCAGTTACCGGAATACCACCTACGGTAGTATATCTAGGAAGTGGCACCATGGTATCGCCGTGGCCACCAAGAAGCATTGCCTGAATTTCTTTTGGAGAGCATCCGATCTCATCTGCCAGGAAAGCCCTGTAACGTGCCGTATCAAGGATACCAGCCATACCGATTACTTTTTGTCTTGGCAGTTTAGAGGTAAGGTGAGCGCAGTAAGTCATCACGTCAAGCGGGTTTGACACTACGATCAGGATTGCGTTTGGAGAATATTTTACTACGTTTTCAGTAACAGACTGAACGATGCCAGCGTTGGTAGAAATAAGATCGTCTCTGGTCATACCTGGTTTTCTTGGAAGACCTGAAGTGATCACTACTACATCAGAGTTTGCAGTCTTAGAGTAGTCGTTGGTAGCGCCAGTAGTTTTGGTGTCGTACACATTGATAGGAGCTTTTTGCCAGATGTCAAGAGCCTTACCTTCTGCAAATCCTTCTTTGATGTCGATTAGAACTACTTCTTTTACGATCTCTCTGTATGCTAGAACGTCTGCACATGTGGCTCCTACGTTCCCTGCACCTACTACTGTTACTTTCATTTTTATATCTTTTTTAAATTGAACGATACTATTCAGCCCTTATAGATCACGGGCGGAGTGCGAAGTTAAAAAAGATTGGATAATAAAAAAATCTAAATTTGAAGGGTGTGAATTGGACTTGTAAAATGTTGTTTAGTAGGAGTTTAAATCTTGTTACTCTTGCTGTCCTGCATTCGGTAAGAAAGAGCAATAGCAACAGTAGTGAGAAATTATGAAAACGAAATATTCACCGGGCTCTCAAAATCCATCCCGAGTAGCTGAGATGCTTTGCCTTGTCGCATGCAGATCTCAAGCAGTCCGTTGCTGTTGAAGATCGCCATGCTGTCGCCGTTCTCTACGTCGTGGTAGGTTTCAACAATAGTATCCAACTGGTCGCGGGAGAAGTTGATCACGAAAGGACGGTTGTCACAGATCTGGTAGAAAATTTCTTTGGAAATATTTGTTACCAAATTGCCATAGTTGTCTACGTGGATCACACAACCTAGTATCTGGTCTTTGCTTGTGCGAAGCTGGCGGTTGAGCATGGTCTTGATCTCCGTTACTTGAGGACCCAGATTGTAGATCGCTACCTCGTTGGCCAGGGCCGCCGCTGCAGCTGCCAGCGTAGTCTTTTCGGGAAAGGTAGGATGGAAGTTATTATTGGTAATATCTTTTTTCAATTCTACGATCACAGATATCTTATCGCTCAGCAAGGAAAAAATTCCATTGTCGCTGCCAACAAAAAAATGGTCTTCCTGTTTCATCGCCAACAGTCGGTCATTTTTTCCTGTAGGGTTGTTTACGCTGATCAGGTGCACTGTGCCTTTGGGAAAATCGCGAAACACAGAACGCAATACATACGCACCGTGCATGATGTTGAAAGGCTCGATCTGGTGGGTGATGTCTACGATCTTAAGATTATGACTGAAGGAGAGAATTTTTGCCTTTACAGCGGCCACATAGTGGTCTCTATGCCCAAAATCCGACATAAATGTTATGATAGCCATAAAGACAAAAATTGATTATATTTGATATAATTTCAAAGGTAAAGAAAGTAATTTAATTATTTAACAATAATATCGCATTGGCAGAAAAAATAATCACGCTGGACGACGGTTCTCTCGTCGATTTGCTGGGTACCGAAAATAGTAATCTCAAACAAGTAGCCACTGCTTTTCCCAAAACAAAAATTGTTTCCCGGGGAAACGAGATCAGGCTGATCGGTAGTGATCCGGAGATCAAACAGATCTCAGAGATCCTGGATTCATTGATGGTACATTTTGAAAAGTATGGAAATATCTCTCAGGAAAAACTAAAGAGCATCATTCGTCGCGAGCCGGAGCCCAAGCCGGAAGACATCAGCGATGACGTCATTCTCTTTGGAGACAAAGGATTGATCGTAAAACCGAAAACAGACAATCAGAAAAAACTGGTAGCGGCGCATTTTAAAAATGACCTCGTATTTGCCGTAGGTCCCGCAGGTACAGGAAAAACCTATATCTCTGTAGCCCTTGCGGTACGCGCACTCAAGAACAAAGAAGTAAAAAAGATCGTGATCACCCGCCCTGCCGTAGAAGCAGGAGAAAATCTTGGGTTCCTGCCGGGAGACCTGAAGGAAAAAGTAGATCCCTATCTTCGCCCTATCTACGATGCGCTCGATGATATGATTCCTGCAGAGAAGTTAAAATATTATTACGAAAACAGAGTTATAGAGATAGCACCGCTGGCTTTCATGAGAGGTAGAACGCTACACAATGCATTCATCCTGCTCGACGAAGCCCAGAACACTACTACCATGCAGATGAAAATGTTTCTCACCCGTATGGGCCCTAGCTCCAAGATGATCGTGACGGGAGACCGCTCCCAGATAGATCTTCCCGGCAAGCAGCAATCAGGATTGACTGAATGTTTTCGCTTGCTGAAAAATATTCCGGGGATTGATTTTGTAGAGCTAAGTTCAAAAGATGTAATGCGTCATAAGTTGGTAGAAAGAATAATCAATGCTTATGAAGCGGATGAATCCAAGAAGAACGAAAAGAAATAGTTTTTACCCAAGTTATTTACTTACTGCATGAGAAAATTTTTCTTTCCTTTGATTTTTATACTTTCCTCTGTTTTCGCTCAAGCCCAGCACCGCTGCGCTACAGTGGAGTATATGAATTATCTCTACAGCAAAAATCCTGCGTTGAAAAAAGAACATGAGACATTTAATAAAAAAATAACTCAGTACCTCAACGATAAAAAACATTATAAACTTGCCGCTACGCAAGCAGAGCCGATCTACGAAATTCCTGTAGTGGTACATGTGATCTATAACAATTATGCGAACGGTGCTACTAATATCCCCGACGCGCAGATCTATTCGCAGATCGATATTCTTAATAACGATTATGGAAGACGGAATGCAGATACCAGTATCACCTACGGCATCTTCAAACCGGTAGCAGCGGATACTAAGATCCAGTTTTGCCTTGCTACTACTGACCCGGAGGGCAGGCCTACTTCGGGAATCAACAGGGTGTTTAATAAAAAAACTTCCTTTGCCACCACTGAGTCGGTGACGCTCAAGCAGCTTTCCTATTGGCCAAGCGATCAGTATCTGAATATCTGGGTTTGCAATATTGCTCCGGATGAATTTGGCAATGAAGTATTGGGATACTCTCAAATGCCCGACAGCACAAGCCTTGGTGGATTAGCCGATAGCTACGGTACGGCCGCTACTGATGGAGTAGTGATCAACTACAAATACTTTGGAGACGTAGGCACGAGCACTCCTTACTACAATCATGGCCGCACCGCTACACACGAGATAGGGCACTGGTTTGGGCTCATCCATATCTGGGGTGACGCCTACTGTGGAGATGACTATGTGAGCGATACACCTCCACAGGAATCTGCCAACGGCCTTTCCTGTGACACTTCTTATTCTACCTGTACTGGCCCGGCTACGATCAATATGACGCAAAACTATATGGACTATTCGATCGATGCCTGTATGAATATTTTTACGATGGGACAAAAAGATCGAATGCGCGCCGCTATAGAGATTAGTCCAAGAAGAAAACAGCTCTTCAATTCTTCCGGCTGTTGTGTTCCCGGTTATTTTGTAACGCTGCCACAGGAGGTTACATTTGAAGATAATTCCTACTTAGATAATCATTGGCAGATATTGAATTACGATGCTGCCAGTGCGTATAGCAAAACCTGGACGCTCGAATCACCAGGGGCTTATGGACAAAGCAACAAAGCCTTTATGATCGAGAACGACAGCGTGTACACTTCTACCGACACTACCTATTGGGATGCATTTCAATCTCCTACAATCGATTTTAGCATTACCCAAAATCCGATGCTTGATTTTGATCTTGCGTACGCGTATGGCACCAACAATCTCAATACAGACAGCCTGGTAGTATACTATAATGCAGGTTGCAAAGATCACTGGAAGCCTCTTACCACGCTATACGGAAGCAGCCTGGTGACTACAGACCGCCGTGCAAATAATTTCCAGCCAGGAGTAAATGAATGGAAAAAGATCTCCATAGATCTCACGACGCTTAAAGGCATCAAGTTTGTGAGTTTTCGTTTTGCAGATTATTCAAAAGGAATTAATAATCTCTATATCGACAACATCAACTTTTACAAAGAAGCTGACCAGATGCAAGTTCAATTGTATCCTGTGCCCGCTATAGGCGAAGAGATCACGCTGGAAGTGATCTACAACGGTTATAAGGATGTTAAGATAGAAGCTTTTAATACACTTGGCAGAAGACTTTTTGAAAGAGAAAAAACAAACTCTACCAGTTTCAAAGAAACGATCAGCACAACGAATTTAAGTGCAGGCGTCTATATTGTGCGCGTGACTTCTGGTGGTGAGAAACAGGTCAAGCGGTTTATTGTTCGTTAAAAAACCTGTTATACGAATCAAACGCTTTAGGTTTCGTATCTGGCAGATTGCTTTGTAGTGACGACTGTGGATTATATTTTTTAATTTTTTACTAATTATTTTTTTATGTTCTTTTTAAATACGGGAATTCCGTTCGTTCGTTTTTTGGTCGTACTGATGGCAGGTATTGCCACAGGGATCCAAACCGGTTTTATGTCGAATCCATTGCTGTTATTAGCTTGTATAGCTGTTTATATAGTTTGTGTAGCATCTGAAAAAAAGATTCGTCTACCTCCCTGGATAAAGTCATCGGTTGCCTGGGTAATTTTATTTTTGTGTGGTGTGTTATTGGTTTCAGTACGGACGGAGAAAAATACCAGGCAACATTTTATTCATCAACGCGATTCTATTCAATACTACAAAGCAGTAGTGATCGGCCAACCGGAAGAAACTTCCAAAACTATAAAACTAGTTTTCGAAGTTTTAAAAATAAGATCTTCGCATGCTTCTTGGCAAAAGTCTTGCGGAAAACTGATCGGATATATTTCTAAAAATAATCTTCGGCCGATTCGAAAAGGAGATATTTTTTTAATAAGGGGTATCCCTGCTACGCTGCTGCCACCCGCTAATCCCGGACAGTTTGACTATAGTGCTTATCTAAACAGGCAAAATATTTATGCTACTCATTTTCTCCAGGATTGGCAACAGATCGGTCATCATGAAGATCATTGGTGGATTCAGGCAGCCGACCGGTTTCGGAGTTTTTGTGAAACTAAACTTAGAGAAGGAATCAAAAATGACAATGAGTATTTTCTCACCGTTGCGTTGTTGCTAGGAGGAAAGGCTGGCTTAGATGAAAAGCTTTACCAGGCATATTCCGATACCGGTACAGTTCATGCCCTCGCCGTTTCTGGCCTGCATGTGTCGTTGATTTATTTTATCGTTATTTTTTTATTTGGTGTGCTTAAGAAAATAAAGTATGGGAAATTTTTGTTCGCCATGCTCTCGATTACTGTCTTTTGGTTTTATGCACTGATCACAGGTTTCTCGCCTTCGGTAGTACGAGCGGTTACCATGTTTTCAGTTTTTCTACTGGCAGGGATTTTAAAAAGAAATTCCGGCATATATAATACACTTGCCTTCTCCGCCTTTATCATTCTTTGCGTAGAACCTTTCTGGATGATGGATATAGGTTTTCAATTCTCTTTTCTTGCGGTGGTAGGAATCGCTTATTTATATCCAATCATGTATAGCTGGTGGACGGTCAAAATTTTTCTGTTGGATAAACTATGGTCTCTTATCTGTGTTTCCATGGCTGCGCAATTGGCAGTAGCTCCGCTGAGTGTGTATTATTTTCATAGTTTCCCTCTTTTGTTTTTACCCTTCAACATGTTGATCGTTCCCTTGTCTTCTCTGGCGCTCTATACAGGCCTTGTAGGTTTGATGGCTTGTAAAATTGATTTTTTATTTAAGTTATGTATGATCGTTACAGAATACATTGTACGCTTTATGAATGATTTGGTAAGGCTTCCGGAAGGAGGAGAGTTTCTTAAAATAGATTTTCTTTATCTATCTACTGTTGAATTGATCTTGTTGTATCTGGTTATAATCTTATTGTTTTTTGGTTTTAAAAATAAACATTACAAGAGCTTTGCATATGCTACTTGTTCGCTGATCGCTTTTTCAATAATGATAGTGTTTAATAGTGAAGTTCAGTTTAGAAAAAATGTTTTCACTGTCTATCAGGTAAAAAATCGAACCGTTGTATCTCTTATTCACCGCGGCCATGCGCTTGTGCTATCCGATCTTGTGATGCATAAAAAAGAAAAAGATTTTGGATTTAATTTATACAATCATCTGGCAGAAAAAAGAACAAGATCACTTGAATTTGTTTCGTTTCGGGATACTTCATGGTGGTTCAAAAAAGAATACCCTTTCGGAGAATTGATCGTTTGGCGTGGAATAAAAATTTTGCGGATCGATCGTTCGCCAATTTCTTCGTTTCCGGAAGCTTGGTGGAGAAAACTGGATTATGTGATTGTGAGTGACAGGCAGTATTATAAAATGCTAAAACAAATACCTACAGTAGATGTGAAAATATTAATTGATCCATCTGTAAAAGAAAAGATGAACCTGTGCAATCCTGATTTTTATTATATAAATAACCAGGGAGCCTACAGTGAATGTATAGGAGAGGAATGGAATTAAATAAAGTTAGCCCGGGGTTTTAATCCTGGGCTAACTTTATTTATTATTTTGGGGTAATTATTATTTTTTTACATCTTCCACATAAGCGCGCAATATTTCTGCAACGCTCCAGGCTTGTGCTATACAGCCTTTCGGATAGTGCGGAGGATCTCCGTCAAAAATTTCTGAGATAGTGCCAATGCCTGCATCAGAAAAATGATGTTGGAAATTGTTTAGCAAACGTTCTACCACCATTCTTCCCGGATCGCCTTCCAGCCTGATCTTCGCAGTGATATACGGGCCAAGAAGCCAAGACCATACTGTACCTTGGTGGTATGCACCGTCTCTTGACCATTGATTTCCTCCGTAATGACCTTCGTATCGGTAATGTTCCGGCGACAAGCTTCGCAAGCCGTAAGGGGTGAGCAGGTGTTCTTCTACGGTTTTCAAAACAGAAAGAGAAGTAGCTCTATCCAGAATCTCGTATGGCAGACTGAGCGCGAAGATTTGATTAGGACGGATGTCGTCGTTTTTTTCGTGGATATTGATAAAGTCGTAGAGATATCCTTTGTCTTTGATCACAAAACTTTCTTTGAAAGATTTTTTCACTTTCTCCGCTTTCTGATGATATTCCGCTTTGTCGGCGCTTTCTCCCTTCATGTGTGCGATGTCGGCCAGGATCATAAGCGCATTGTACCAGAGCGCGTTGATCTCTACTGCTTTCCCCATACGTGGAGTCACTACCCAGTTGCCGATCTTAGCATCCATCCAGGTAAGCTGTACGCCGTATTCGCCGGCAAATAGAAGGCTATCGCTTTCCATGTGAATGTCATAATGCGTACCGCGCTCATGCCAGAAAATAATTTCTTTCAGATACGGATACATTTCATTGATCACAAAATCTTTGTCGCCTGTGTAATCGAGGTATTTTTTGATTGCGATAAAATACCAAAGCGTGGCATCTACGGTGTTGTATTCTGGTGTTTCGCCAGAGTCGGGGAAACGGTTTGGAATAATTCCTTGGTTGATATGCTGTGAAAATGCGCGGATGATTTTTTTCGCGTCGTCGTATTTTTTATTGACTAAACAAATTCCAGGAAGGGCGATCATCGTATCTCTTCCCCAATCGGAAAACCAGTGATAGCCGGCGATGATCGTTTTCAGGTCTTCGCCTCTTTTCACCACAAATTGGTCGGCGGCAAGCGCCAGGATTTTGGTCAGGTTGTTTTGCAAAGGTAGTTGCTCAAATAGCGCTTCCCGGCGGGCGCGCTCGGCTTCGAGCAGTTCGTATGCATCCGACTTGCAGTATTTTTCACTTGAGATCACTACACCGAGCTTGCTTCCCTGCTTCAGCGACACAATGAAATTACCGTGACTGAAAAGATCTTCAGCGAAGTTTAATCCGCGGGCTTGTTCTTCTTTGTATTCAAAATTTAAAAACCAGTCGGGACGGTATTTGAAGGAAGAGCCTTTCACCTGGATGCACACAGGAGGCACGCCATTGTAGGTATTTAGCTTGAGTACATCTTCTCCAAAGGTTACTTCTCTTTCGATAAAATCATTGGCTTTGGATAAGCTGTGATAGTCTCTGCCGGTTACAAAAGGTTTTAACTCCAGCTGGAAAGTACCTGAAGCTTTTTTCACTTCATAGGTTACTACCACAATGTCTTTGCCATGAATGGCTGCTACGGTTTTTTCAATTTCGATCTCGCCGATGTTATATTGAAAAACGGGGAAAATTCCTTTGGTGAATTTTGTAAAATATTTTAGACCGCTGTCGCGGATCGTACCTGGAAATTGATTTGCCTGGATTTCAAAACGGGCATTTTCCACAACTACAGTTTCTTCCAGTTTGGAGAGGATCACTACACGACCCACAGGAGGTTTTGTAGCCATGACAAACATGCCATGATAATTTCGCGTATTGGCCCCACAGATAGTAGAGCTCGCCCACCCCCCTAATCCATTGGTTTCTAACCATTCTTTTGTAGAAGCTTTATCGAAATTCTGAGTAATTTCTTTGTTAAATGTAATTTCCATTAAAAAATCATTTAAGGTTCTATGTCGGAAAATTACAAATTATTTGATTCTGATAACGTACTGGCTTATTAAAATATTTCAATTTTTTTTGCCTGGCAGATCGTGAACGAAAATAAAAATGCCCTAATTCAGCATTTTTTCAGGAAAATGGATTCTTGGGAACTTGACATGAGTTTATTATCTATTTACCTGAAAATGAAATTATTGATTAAAAAGTACCTGCTTTTTTTACAAATTTTTTATTTAAAATTATTCTAAATTACGGGTGTTTATAATTTTAGATATCAAAATAAGGGTTTGTTTTTCAATAAATTATTCTAAAATCATGTAAAGCAAGTTTGAAAACGCGTCATAAAGAACAAAAAAGCAGTTTGAATAATTCAATTCCGATACTACATTTGTGCGTCTCAATAAAAGACGTGGCCATAATTACGGATAAAACAAGTTTTTAATATGTCCTTTAAAATATTACAAAATCGATTTTCGCGTTTAACGTTCCTCGTTCTTCTTACCCTATCTTTTTCCTTTTCCAATTCCATTGCTGATACAGCCCCTGCACCTGCTGCTGGAGGTTCGGATCCTGCTATGGTAGCGGACGGAAAGAATTTGTTTGAAGCGAACTGTACAGCTTGTCACGCGGTTCACAAAGTGAAGGTAGGACCTGCGCTGAAAGATGTGAAGAAAAGAAGGGATATCGCCTGGATCAAAAAATTCGTGCGCGGTTCTCAAAACGTAATTAAATCTGGCGACCCTTACGCAGTAAACCTCTACAAGCAGTACAACAATACAGAGATGACTGCTTTCCCGTCTTTTACAGACAAAGAGATCGAATCGATTGTAGCGTACATCACAGAAGAAAGTAAAAATGTACCACAAGAGAACAAAGCTGCGGTTGGTGGTGGCGTCGGTGGATCCGCTGCTCCTGCAAACGATTACTCTGATCTCATCCTTATCCTTACAATAATTACACTGGTACTTGTAGCGGTCACTCTGATCGTGTTCATGACAGTGATCAGAAAATATCTGAGAGACAGAGAGGCTTCTCTGGACGAAGATGACAAAGAAATTGTAAACCAGAAATACAGCCTGTCTGCTGTTCTGAAAAGCAAAATATTTATTTCAATCGTAGTCGTATTATTTACTTGTATTGCCGTTCGCTCTTGTTGGGTTGGGTTGATGTCAGTAGGTGTTGAGCAAAACTATGCTCCGGTTCAGCCGATCCCATTCAGTCACAAGCAGCACGCAGGTGATATGAAGATTGATTGCGGATATTGCCACACAGGTGTATACAGAGGCAAGCAAGCAAACATCCCTGGTGTAAATATTTGTATGAACTGCCACAGCCAGGTAAAAGAAGGTTCAAGATTTGGCAAAGATGGTATTGCGTTGGTGATCGAACACTATAAGAAAAATAAACCAGTACAGTGGGTAAGAGTACATAATCTTCCTGATCTTGCTTACTTCAACCACTCTCAGCACACAGTAGCGGGTGGTCTGGACTGTATCAAGTGTCACGGCCAGATAGACTCTATGGAAGTTGTGAAACAATATTCTAACCTGACGATGGGGTGGTGTATTAACTGTCACAGAGAAACTGCTGTGAACGGAAAAGACAATGCTTACTACGACAAATTGTTGAAAGTGCACGATGAAAAAGTAGCAGCAGGAATCAGAAAAGGCGACATGAAAGTGGAGCATATCGGAGGCCTGGAATGTTCAAAATGTCACTATTAATCGAAAAGAAAGCCTAATTCATATAGATTTATTTTATGAAAGAGAATACAAAAAAATACTGGAGAGGCGTAGAAGAATTATCAAACGACCCTGAGTTTCTAAAAAATGCAGAAAGGGAATTTCCTGAGTATGTTTCTTTAAAAGAGCAGGAGAGTGGAGATTCTTCAGAAGGTACCAACAGAAGAGATTTCCTTAAATTATTAGGATTCGGTTTGGGAGCCGTTACATTGGCAGCCTGCGAGGCTCCAGTGAAAAAGGCAATTCCTTACCTGAACAAACCTGAGGAAATTGAACCTGGTATTGCTAACTACTATGCTTCTACTTATGTGGATGGTGGAGATTATTGCAGTGTATTAGTAAAAACAAGAGAAGGTCGCCCTATCAAAGTAGATGGCAATACTCTTTCTACAATCACCAAAGGTGGTACAAGTGCAAGAGTGCAGGCTTCCGTTTTGTCACTATATGATCAGACAAGACTTCAGACATTTGAAAAAGGAGGAGCAGTAATCGATCCTTCTGCAGCAGATGCTGAGATCAAAATGAAATTGAATTCTATATCAGCCAGTAACGCTCCGATCAGAATTGTTTCCCAAACAATCCTGAGCCCTTCTACAAAAGCGGTAATTGCTGACTTTAAAGCAAAATATCCAACTACTGAACATATTACTTATGATGCCGTTTCTGCTTATGGTATCTTAAAAGCAAACCAAACTTCTTTTGGTAAATATGTTCTTCCTTCCTATGATTTCTCTAAAGCTAATGTGATCGTGAGCTTCGGCGCGGATTTCCTTGGCACATGGATTTCTCCAATCGAGTATGCTTCACAATACGCAGCAACAAGAAAATTAGGAAAGTCTAAAAAGACAATGAGCCGTCATTATCAGTTTGAAACTAACCTTTCTCTTACTGGTAGTAACGCAGACAGCAGAGTAGCGATCAAGCCTTCCGAAGAAGGATTGTATGTAGCTGCTCTGTACAACGCTATTACAGGCAACAGCCTGAATGTTGGTTCTGTAAAAAATGAACTTATTAAAAACGTTGTAGCTGATTTGAATAGCAACAAAGGAACTTCCCTTGTTGTATCAGGTTCAAACGATCCTAATGTTCAAATCCTGGTAAATGAAATTAACAAAGCTCTAGGTAACTACGGTTCAACTATTGATTTGTCTAAACCTTCTTACCAGAGACAAGGTGACGATGCCGCAATGAATGCTTTCGTAGACGATGTAAAAGCAGGAAAAATCGCCGCTGTCTTCTTCTACAATGCAAACCCGGTATACGATTTTGTAAGAGGAGCTGAACTTAAAGATGCTCTTAAATCTGTAAGCCTGAAAGTTTCTTTCAATGATAGAATTGACGAAACAACAGTCCTTGTAGATTATGCTTGTCCTGATAACCACTATCTGGAATCATGGGGCGATGCAAATCCTAAGAAAGGAGTTTATAGCTTAATACAGCCAGCAATTTATCCTGTTTACAAAACAAGATCTGCTCAGGAAAGCCTTCTGATCTGGGCTGGAGCTGCTAATACCAGCTACTACGACTACGTTACTAACCATTGGAAAAATAATATCCTTGGAGGCTCTTCATGGGATAAAGCATTACACGATGGTGTATTCGAAGGCCCGGCTACAGAAGAAACAGCTTCTGAATCTGCAGGAAGCTTTGATTCTTCAAGCGTAGAGACGGCTATCAGCTCTACTTACAAACCTTCAAATGGTATTGAATTAAAACTATACGAAAAGATAGGAATGGGTTGGGGATCTCAGGCAGCAAACCCTTGGTTGCAAGAATTGCCAGATCCAATCTCCAAAGCAACATGGGACAACTACGTTGCAATTCCAATGTCTTACGCAAAAGCACAAGGTATTAAACAAGGAGATGTGCTGAAAGTAACCGCAAACGGTAAGTCAGTAGAGCTTCCTGCTTTAATACAACCAGGCCAGGCGATCAATACAGTAAGTATCGCGATCGGATATGGTAGAATGATCAAAGGAAAGAAAAATGTAATCGGTAAAAATGTATTTGGCTTTGCTTCCATTGCTAATGGCTTTGTAAACAATAGCGCAGTTGTAACCATTGAAAAAACCGGTACTTTCTCTCAGCTTGCTCAAACACAGACGCACAATACTATCATGAACCGTCCGATTATTCAGGACGCTACATTAGAAGAATATATTGAAAACCCTAAGGCAGGTAGATTCATTCCAATGGTCAACACGCCGGATGGTAAGAAAAAACCTTCAGAAGTTTCTGTTTGGGTAAAAGAGCATGAGAAGCCAAACCACTTGTGGCAAATGGCGATCGACTTGAATTCTTGTACTGGTTGCGGTGCTTGTGTGATCTCTTGTCAGGCAGAAAACAACGTTGCAGTTGTAGGAAAAGACGAAGTGATCAGAGCAAGAGAAATGCACTGGATCAGGATTGACAGATACTATAGCTCTGATGCTGAACCTAAAGAAACCGGAGAGTTCTTCGCCACTAACGAAGGTAGCATCAAGTATGACAACCTGGAGATTGAATCTGAATTCCCTCAGGTTACTTTCCAGCCAATGCTTTGCCAGCATTGTAACCATGCACCTTGCGAAACAGTATGCCCGGTAGCTGCTACCACGCACAGTTCAGAAGGCTTGAACCAAATGGCTTACAACAGATGCTTCGGTACAAGATATTGTGCAAATAACTGTCCATATAAAGTAAGAAGATTTAACTGGTTTAAATATTTCGATAACGCAGATAGATTCCCGGAAAACATCGGTATGAACACGGCTATGGGAAGAATGGTGTTGAATCCTGATGTAACGGTTCGTTCAAGAGGGGTAATGGAAAAATGCTCTATGTGCGTTCAGAAAATTCAGGAAGGTAAGCTTAACGCGAAAAAAGCGAAGAGAAAGATCGAAGACGGCGAAGTGAAAACAGCTTGTCAATCTGCTTGTCCTACTAATGCAATCGTATTCGGAGATGTGAATGATACTGCTTCAAAAGTATACAACGAGAAAAAAGTAGAAAACGAAGACAGAGCATACACAGTGCTTGAAGAACTTAACGTTCAGCCGAACATTCACTACTTAACAAAAATTAGAAACATTAAAGCTTAATATATTTTTCCAATATGTCATCAGTTACTTCATCAGTAAGAACACCGCTGGTAACAGGCGGGAAGAAAGCGAAAGATGTTACCAACGACATCTGCAAGCAGGTAGAGGGAGCTCCCACTACGTCCTGGTACATTGCAATGGGTATTTCCCTGATCACACTTGGCTTTGGCACATTCTGCCTTGGTAGTCTGTGGTGGGAAGGCCTTGGTCTTTGGGGACTAAATAAAACAGTAGGTTGGTCATGGGATATCACTAACTTCGTATGGTGGGTTGGTATCGGTCACGCTGGTACATTGATCTCTGCGGTACTTCTTTTGTTCAGACAAAAATGGAGAACCTCCATCAATAGAGCTGCTGAGGCGATGACAATTTTTGCCGTACTATGTGCTGCTACTTTCATCCTTGCACACATGGGTCGTCCTTGGATGGCACACTGGGCACTTCCACTTCCAAACGCTTATGGTTCACTTTGGGTAAACTTTAACTCTGCCCTTGTTTGGGACGTGTTCGCGATCTCTACCTATCTTACCGTATCTCTAGTATTCTGGTACATAGGTATGATCCCTGACTTCGCTACTATCAGAGAAAGAGCTACAGGAATCAGAAGAGTGATCTACGGATCTCTAAGCTTTGGCTGGACTGGTTCTGCTAAAGATTGGTCAAGATACGAAGCTGTATCACTTGTATTGGCAGGTCTTTCTACACCACTCGTACTTTCAGTACACACCATCGTATCCATGGACTTTGCAACGTCTATCATTCCAGGATGGCACACCACCATCTTCCCTCCATACTTCGTGGCTGGTGCGATCTTCTCAGGTTTCGCAATGGTATTGACATTGATGCTGGTAACAAGAGCAGTATTTAAACTGGAAGATTATATCACTTTAGAGCACATCGAATCCATGTCAAAAATTATTGTGTTGACAGGTTCTATTGTAGGTGTTGCTTACATTACAGAATTCTTTATTGCAGCATATTCAGGAGTTCCTTATGAGAAATATGCTTTCATTAACAGAGCATTCGGACCGTACTGGTGGGCTTATGCAGCCATGATGTCTTGCAACGTAATTTCTCCTCAGTTATTCTGGTTCAGAAAAGTAAGAAGAAGTATTGTAGTGGTGTTTATTCTATCAATTGTAGTAAACATCGGTATGTGGTTTGAACGTTTTGTGATCATCTGTACTTCTTTGAACAGAGATTTCATTCCATCGAGCTGGACTATGTTCTACCCAACAATGTATGATGTAGGAGTATACCTGTTCACTTTCGGGTTCTTCTTCACTTGCTTCCTGTTGTTTGCAAAATATTTCCCTGTGATCAACATGGCAGAAGTTAAAGCAATTATTAAATCTTCCTCAGGCAATAAAGAATCACATTAATATTAAAATGGAAAAAGGCAAAAATTATTTATTGGGAGTATATGACGATGAAGACGTGCTAATGGATGCCGTTGGAAAAGTCAGAGGAGCTGGAGTAAAGATCAAAGAAGTTTACACTCCATTTCCAATACACGGGCTAGATACAGCCTTGGGATATGAATATTCCAACCTCCCTACAATGTCCTTCATTTATGGAATGACTGGTACGATCACAGCACTTTCCACTTTGATATGGATGTTGGGCTTTGACTGGCCAATGGATATCGGTGGTAAAGGAAATATTCCTCTTCCTGATTTTATTCCGATCACGTTTGAATTTACAGTTCTTCTGGCTGCACACGGAATGGCGCTTACCTTCTGTATTGTCAGCAATCTGGCACCTTGGAATTATAAACCAAAAATGCTGGACCCTAGAAGTGTTGACGACAAATTTGTAATGGCAATCGATCTAGACAATAATAAGCTAGATAAAGCAGCACTTGAAAGTCTTCTGAAAAGTAGCGGTGCTGTTGAAGTGAATCCTAAATTGGTGGAATAAGTAAGAAATTATTTGCAATACTATAATATGAACCTGATTAATAAAATATCAATGTTACTTCTGGGAGTGGTTTTATTCACTTCCTGTAACCATGATTTCGATTATATTCCTGAGCATAAGACACCACGCTGGGAATATGCTCCAAACATGTACCACTCAGAGGCTTACGAGCCTGTAACGCAGGTAGTAGACAGCAGTACGCAAGCCTACAACACAAGTCCTGGAAATAGAGGAATGAACTTGAGAGAGCCGGTTCCTGGAACTATCAAAAGAGGATTTACTCCTTATAAAATTCCTAAAGATTCTCTTGAGTATGCTTCGGCTACATTAGTGAGCCCTTATGCTGGTTCTACAGAAGAGCAAGTATTAAAAGACGGTGAGTTACTCTATAAAAGATACTGTATGCATTGCCATGGTGCTGAAGGTAAAGGCGACGGTCCTGTAAGCCAGAAATTCAATGGTATTGCGAACCTTACTTCTGATCGTCTTAAAGCAGTAACAGAAGGTCATATTTTCCACGTGATCACGAGAGGAAAAGGAATGATGTTGTCTCATGCTTCTCAAGTATCTCCAGAAGAGAGATGGAAAATCGCTCACTATGTAAAAGAGAAATTGCAAAAAGCAGAACAATAGAGAAAAACATTAATAGTTAAATTTTTACAAAATGGCATTAGTAGAAAATATATCATTGGACGAAAAATTTTCATTTACCAGCAAGGCTAAATCGAAGATCATCATGTTGATTGTAGCAGGTTTGGTATTGGCGGTGCTTGGAGTTATTCTCTTGAAAGTTGATGGAGGACATCATGAAGAGCATGCAGCTGTATTAACAAAAGCTCCTGATTTTTCACATGAAAAAGTTGAACTCAGTAAAGAGGTTGTAAGCCACGAAGGACCTGAGGTTGCAGAGGAAGCACACCATGGTCCGTCGGCCCTGGTAAAAAGAGTTCTTAAAGATGTTTGGCAAAATAACGTATTCTTTGGTGGTATCGCATTGCTTGGTGTTTTCTGGCTGGCCTTTAATTATGTAGCTTACTCAGGATGGAGCGCTTTGATTAAAAGAGTTCCTGAAGCATTCGGCTACTATCTGCCAGTCTTTGCTATTATTTCCATTGCTATGATTGGCATTTTTGGACATGATATTTTCCATTGGATGGATCATTCGCTTGTTGAAAAATTCTTACCGGATGGTAAAACTCGTAACCCACATTTTGACGAAGTGCTGGCACAAAAAACATGGTGGTTAAACAACGTTGGCTTCTGGATTAGAGTGATTGCTTACTTTGCTCTTTGGATTCTTTTTTGGAATACTCTTAGAAAAAAATCACTTCAAGAAGACCTTCAAGGCGGCGTAAAACTTTATGACCAAAGCATTATCTGGTCTGCAGGATTCCTTGTAATCTTCGGAGTTACTTCTTCTACTGCTGCATGGGATCTTGTGATGTCTGTAGATCCTCACTTCTTCAGTACAATGTTCGGATGGTATGTATTTGCTAGCTGGCTTGTATCAAGCGTTTCAATGATCACACTTATCATTATTATCCTGAAAGAAAATGGATACTTGAAAATGGTGAATGAAAATCACCTGCATGATCTTGGTAAATTTATGTTTGCCTTCTCTATCTTCTGGACTTACGTATGGTTTGAGCAGTTCTTGCTGATCTACTATGCTAACATTCCTGAAGAATCTTATTACTTCGTAGAAAGAGTATTGAATGGTACATACAGACCTTTCTTCTTCCTGACGTTCTTCTTGAACTTCCCAATGCCATTGATCATCTTGATGACAAGAAATTCAAAGAGACAAATGATCATTATGAAAATTGTAGCAGTAGTGATTCTTATCGGTCACTGGTTCGATTTCTACATGATGCTTACTCCTCCGATGTTGCACAACGATGGCGTATTCGATTACAAATTCTTTTTCCTGGAAATCGGAATTACCATGGTGTTCTTAGGTATGTTCTTGTACGCAGTATTGACTGGTCTTTCTAAAGCTGGTCTGATTGCGAAGAATCACCCAATGATCCAAGAGAGTGTTCATCACCATGTATATTAACAGATAAGAGATTAAAAGCAATTAGGAAATTAACTTTATATTAAAATGACAAGTTTATTATTAGTCACAGCAGGTATTCTAGTTCTTCTGATACTTCTATTGGTATTCAGAGTACATACACTGGTTACAGTGATGCGCGGCAAAGAAGTAGGCAAAATCGGATTGAGCAATAAGATCAATGCGGCTGGAATGCCAATCGTATTTGCTCTCGGATTGATCGGATTTTACTGTACCTATCAAGCTGCTAAACCTCATTTCCTTCCGGATGCAGCTTCTGAGCACGGTGTGAAAACAGACTTCATGTTCTGGTTCACTATGGCGCTCTTGGTGATTGCGTTCGTCATTACAAACACTATGTTGTTTTGGTTCCCATATAAGTATCAGCATTCAGAAAAAAGAAAAGCGTTCTTCTATCCGGATAATCACAAACTGGAAATTGTATGGACTATCATTCCAGCAGTAGTAATGACTGGACTTGTATTTTATGGTCTGAAGGAGTGGAACTACATCACTACCTTCCCGGCAGAAAATGAATGTGAAGTGATTGAGGTTATGGGGAAACAATTTGCATGGCAAGTGCGTTATCCTGGTAAAGATAATAAGCTGGGTAGATACAAATTCAAAGCAATCGATGCTACCAACGAATTTGGTATCGACTTTACAGATTCTGCTAGCTTCGATGACTTCGTTCCAAGAGAACTTCACCTTCCAAAAGGTAAAAAAGTATTGCTTCGCATCAGAGCAAGAGACGTAATTCACAGTGTATTCCTTCCTCACTTCAGAGTTAAAATGGACGCTGTTCCAGGTATGCCTACAAGATTCTGGTTCGTTCCTACAAAATCTACTGAGGAAATGAGAGATATCACCGGAAATCCTAAATTCAACTATGAGCTTGCCTGTACGGAGATCTGCGGACGTGGACACTTTGCAATGAGATTCCTAGTTGTAGTAGATGAGCCGGAAGATTACGAAGCATGGAAAGCTTCACAAAACAGATGGTCTGAAGACAATGCTGATTATGTGAAAACTTTGGTACCAAGTTTCAAAGCATTGAAAGATACAGCAGTGGTAGCCACCACGGATTCTTCAATGGTAGCAGTTCCTGCAGATAGCGCTAATGCTGTAGGAAAGAAAGATTCCGTGAAAGCAGACACTAAAAAAGATGCTCCTAAAGCAGCGCCTGCTAAAGGTAAAAATAAGGGAGGTAAAAAGTCTTAATTAGTGGTAGAAAATAGAATAGAATTACATCAGGATAGAATTATAAAATAATAGAGATATGTCAGTTGATACTTTACATCATTCTTCACACGCAGAGGCACACGATCATGATCATGAGCATCATGAAGAATTACATTGGATCAGACAATATGTTTTCAGTGAAGACCACAAAGTGATCGCTAAGCAATTCCTCATTGCAGGTATTTTCTGGGCGTTGATAGGTGGTTGTTTCTCTTTGTTATTCCGTCTGCAACTGGGTTTCCCGGATGCAAACATGGATTGGTTGAAACCAATCTTGGGTGGATGGATCAAAGAAGGTAAAATAGATCCAGAATTTTATCTGGCATTGGTAACCATGCACGGAACGATCATGGTGTTCTTTGTATTGACAGCAGGATTGAGCGGTACTTTTAGTAACTTCCTTATTCCTCTTCAAATTGGTGCAAGAGATATGGCTTCAGGATTCCTAAACATGCTTTCTTTCTGGTTCTTCTTTATTTCAAGTATGTTGATGTTATTCTCTCTCTTCACCAGTACAGGTCCTGCTGCAGGTGGATGGACAGTATATCCTCCATTGAGCGCATTGCCTCAGGCTATCTCTGGTTCTGGTTCTGGTATGACTCTATGGTTGCTATCTATGGCGATCTTCATTGTATCATCTTTACTTGGTAGCTTGAACTATGTTACTACTGTAATCAACCTGAGAACAGTAGGAATGACTTTCTTGAGACTTCCTCTTACGATCTGGGCATTCCTGATCACTGCGATCATTGGTATTCTTTCTTTCCCTGTATTGTTCTCTGCGGCTCTATTGTTAATCTTCGATAGAAGTTTCGGTACAAGTTTCTTCCTTTCCGAATTGTATGTGGGAGGAGAAGCCCTGGCACACTCAGGTGGTAGCCCTGTATTGTTCCAACACTTGTTCTGGTTCCTGGGGCACCCGGAAGTATACATTGTACTTCTTCCAGCATTGGGAATTACTTCTGAAATTATAGCAACAAACTCACGTAAACCAATTTTCGGTTACAGAGCGATGATTGGTTCTATCCTTGCGATTGCATTCCTTTCATTCATCGTGTGGGCACACCATATGTTCGTGACAGGTATGAACCCATTCCTGGGATCGATCTTTATGCTCCTTACGTTGATTATTGCAGTACCTTCTGCTGTAAAAGCATTCAACTATATTGCGACACTTTGGAGAGGTAATATCGTCTTCACTCCCGCAATGTTGTTTTCTATCGGACTAGTATCCTTCTTTATCTCGGGTGGTCTTACTGGTATTATCCTTGGTAACTCTGCTGCAGATATCCAACTTCACGATACTTATTTTGTAGTAGCTCACTTCCACATTGTAATGGGATCTGCTTCCTTCTTCGGAATGGTGGCTGGTGTATACCACTGGTTCCCGAAAATGTTCGGTAGAATGTTGGATGAGAAACTTGGATACGTACACTTCTGGTTGACTTTCATCGGAGCTTATTGCGTATTCTTCCCAATGCACTACATCGGTATTGCAGGTTTCCCAAGAAGATACTACTCTTTCACAGGATTCGATGCTTTCCAATCTTTTGCAGACCTTAACCATTTCATCAGTATCGCCGCAATCGTTACAGTATCTGCGCAGTTGATCTTCTTGTTCAACTTCTTCTTCAGTATCTTTAAAGGAAGAAGAGCTCCTCAGAATCCATGGAAATCCAATACGCTTGAGTGGACTACTCCAATCAATCCAGGACACGGTAACTGGCCAGGTGCTATTCCTCACGTATATCGTTGGGCGTATGACTACAGCAAGCCAGGTGCAAAAGATGATTTTATTCCTCAAAACATTCCATATTCGCAGACTCCTGAATCGAACCTTCCTGGTGAGAAAGACGATCCAGAGTTGAAGTAAGCGAAATATGCAACGTCAACATTTAGGATTTAAAAGGTTCGTTGTTTTAACGGTTGTGTCAGTTTACCTGCTGATCCTGGCCGGAGGAATTGTAAGAACGACTGGTTCAGGAATGGGATGCCCGGACTGGCCTAAATGTTTCGGCAGGTGGGTGCCCCCTACAGAAGTAAGTCAACTTCCTGCTGATTATAAAACGAAATATGTTGTCCACGGATATCAGACAGAATTCAACGCTGTTAAAACCTGGATTGAATATATAAATAGATTACTGGGCGCTCTTATAGGAATTTTTATAATTGTAGCCTTCGTTCTTTCTCTTCAATATAAGACCGATAAAACAATCCGTATCTTATGTGGATTGGCTCTGTTGATGGTGATCCTGGAAGGGATCGTAGGGAAATATGTGGTGTCTACCAATCTTAAGCCACTGTTGATTTCTTTTCATTTATGGGGTTCTATTTTTATCATCGTATTGCTCATCTATGTGATGTGCAGAGTATGGAGAGAAAATTTACAAGTGGAAAACATTATTCACTTGGATCAGTTGAAAACGATCAACGTTCTTTTAATTGCTGCAACCATTATACAAACTATAATCGGAACCCAGGTAAGACAACAGATTGATGATCTGTCGATGAGTCTGGGATTTGAAAGACGGCTGGAATGGATAGAAAGACTTGATTATTATTTTCATCTTCATCGCACCTTCTCTATCGTTGTGTTTCTGATTCATGTATATTTTATTTATAAATTATACAAATCAAATTCAGGTTCCGTTATTAAATGGTCTTGCTACGGTTTAGCCCTGTTGGTGGCAATCGAAATGATCGGTGGAATCACGATGGGAAATTTCGGCATCCCGGCTTTTGTACAGCCTATTCATATGTTGGGAGCTACAATGTTATTAGGATTACAGTTCTTTGTATTGTTCGTGTTTAGATTAAATGCTACTAACTCTGCAATACAGTTAAGACAATAAAATGACAACAGAGAATCTAAATATTCATCAAGTGATGGCTCAGTTTTCTGCCAAAACCCGGGCGGTTTTTCAGATGCTGAAATTCAGATTGTCGGCTACGGTTGTATTTTCAGCCGGAATGGGATACATTCTGGGAGCCCCGTCAGAGCTGGATTGGATTCGCTTTTCTGTTTTTCTTTTGGCTGGTTTTTTAGTTACATCTTCCAGCAATATACTTAATCAGATCTATGAAAAAGACTCGGACAAATTAATGTCCAGAACTCAAAACAGACCCTTGCCTACAGGAGTTTTAAATGTTGCGGAAGCCCTTATTCTAGCTGGAGTCACAGGCATTTTAGGAATTTATCTCTTTATCAGTTTTATCAATTTAAATGCTGCTTTGTTGGCATTTGCTTCATTAGTATTATATGCTTTTGCATATACGCCAATGAAAACAGTACATCCGATCGCTGTGTTCATCGGAGCGATTCCTGGCGCACTACCGCCGATGATCGGTTGGGTAGCGGCTACTAATGATTTTGGTTGGGAACCAGGTATCTTATTCGCCATTCAATTTGTATGGCAGTTTCCTCACTTCTGGGCAATCGCCTGGGTATTGGATGAAGATTATAAAAAAGCAGGTATCCGTTTGTTGCCGGGTACAGGGCAGGATATCAATACTGCTTTTCAAATTATGATTTATACCATGCTGTTGATCCCGCTTGGTTTTGTTCCATACCTAATGGGAATGACCAGGATAACATCAGCAATTATCGCATTAGTTTGTGGAGTGTTGTTTTTAGCGCAGACATTTAATCTGATGAAAAAATGTTCGAGAAAAGCAGCCCTGCAAATTATGTTCGGTTCGTTTTTGTATCTGCCGATCGTGCAGATAGCTTTTGTTTTAGATAAAGTGGAGAAGTTATGATCGAAGTAAAGAAAACAGGAGCGTATGAAAATGCGCAAAGACCATTGTCCATGCACCCGAATAAATTTTCGCTGTGGCTTTTCATAATCACAGTGGTAATGTTGTTCGGTGCCTTTACAAGTGCATACCTGGTAAGACGCGAAGCCGGTGATTGGCTTCAATTTAAGATCCCTACGATCTTTTTAGTGAATACTTGTATTTTGGTAGTAAGCAGCGTAACAATGCACCTGGCATACGTTGCTGCTAAAAGAGATGAGTTGACAAAAATGAAAACTTTTATCCTTGCTACCATTGGACTTGGCTTGTTGTTTACAGGCCTGCAAATGATCGGGGCATGGGCTGCCCTGATGGATATTCATGTTTATCTTGGCGGAAAAGAAAGTAATCCTGCAGGTTCATTTGTGTATATATTCTTCATCGTACACGTATTACACTTGCTGGCTGGGATAGGCTTCTTGCTTTATCTGTACGGACAAGCAGTAAAATTTAAAGTACATTCAAAAAATATGTTGCAGATGGAAATGTCAGCAACTTTTTGGCACTTCCTTGATTTGCTTTGGGTGTATTTATATGTATTTTTGTTAATCAATAATTAATTATTTAAGAGTTAAACATGGCAACAACAGCAGCTACAGTAAGTGATAAGAATTTGTGGAAAGGTGGAGTAGAACCACTTAAAGCAAGTTATGGCAAATTGATGATGTGGTTTTTCCTATTGTCAGATGCCCTGACTTTCTCAGGTCTTTTGGTTACTTACGGATTCAGCAGATTCAGTCATCCAACCTTCCAGGGTAAAATTGAAGATTTCTATTTCTCGGTAAAACACTGGCCAATTCCGGAAAGAGTATTCACTCACATTCCTTTCTTCCACGTAAATGCTCCTCTGGTATTCGTAGGGATCATGACCTTCGTACTCATCTTGAGTAGTGTTACGATGGTACTTGCCGTAGAAGCAGGCCATAGGATGGATAAAGAAGCTGTTCAGAAATGGATGCTTTGGACAATCGTTGGAGGTCTTACCTTCCTTGGTTGCCAGGCTTGGGAATGGACAATTTTCATCACTGGTGGCAAACCATTGATGGTTGATGGTCTACAGATCATAGGGGCAAACCTGCAAGGAAATGAATATGGTCCGGTTCTGTTTGCAGACTTGTTCTTCTTTATCACAGGTTTCCACGGTACCCACGTATTGAGCGGTGTGATCCTGAACATACTAGTATTCTACAACACCACACTTGGTACTTATGAAAAAACAGGACACTATGAAATGGTAGAAAAGGTAGGTCTGTACTGGCACTTTGTAGATCTTGTATGGGTATTCGTATTTACCTTCTTCTATCTTGTTTAATTTGAATCATATTATCAGAATAAAAATATTATAATACTATGGGACACGCACACAACGATCACGATCTTTCAAAACCTGTTCAAGTTCTTCCTCCGGATAAAGCAAAGATCAGAAGAATTCTGATGACCACGCTTTTTCTAGGTCTTGCAACAGCGATAGAATTTGTGATTGCATTTACAATGGAACCAGGTACTCCGAAGACAATGATTTTCGTGCTCCTGACATTCTATAAAACATTCTACATCGTAGGTGAATTCATGCACTTAAGATATGAAGTAAAAACTTTGATATGGTCTGTAGTGCTACCAGTATCTTTTATCTGCTGGTTCATCACAGCGATGCTTGCAGAAGGACATTCTGTAGAAGTGCTCAGAACCTGGGCAAGCACTTGGTTCTAAAAAATAAAATAAAAAAGAGTCCCACTGAAAGGCGGGACTTTTTTTTGAACATTGCCGGCAAGAAAAGCGCAGATGAAAAGGAGCAATAAAATAATTATACTATCCCTGTTAACCCTGTTACCATTAGGGATTCTTTTTTTTATAAGTAATTTTGGTAAAAACAGGTATAAGCTACCAGTGTACTTTGCAGAAGATTCAATTCCTTCGGAAGGAGGGCGCTATAAAGTAACGGAAGCATATTCCGTTCGTGATTTTAACCTGGTAGACCAAGATCATAAATCAATTACACAGCAACAACTTCGCGGATATATTTATGTGGCAGATTTCTTCTTCACCCGATGCGGAAGTATTTGTCCTAAAATGACTACACAATTGACCCGTGTGCAGGAAGAATTTCTTAAAGACACTACAGTTAAAATTGTTTCCTTCACTGTAGATCCTAAAAATGACACCGCAGAAGTACTGAAGTCTTATGCCACTGAATACGGCGCCATACCAGGAAAGTGGAGATTTGTAACCGGAGCTAAAGATTCCATTTATACGCTAGCACAAAAAGGGTATTTTATCACTGCAATGGAGGATACGGCACACCCTGTAGATTTCATTCATAGCGACAAATTAGTGCTGGTAGACAAGCAAGGATGGATCAGAGGATATTACAATGGAACCGATCGCAAGGAAGTGAATAAATTAATTACAGAGATTAAAGTATTAGAAGAAATATATGCAGACGAATCAGCTAGTAGATAACCAGAAAAAATACGATGGATTAATCAAAGTGTTGGCCATTGCTATTCCTTTAGTAGTAGCGTTGTTATTTGGTATCAGAACAAAGATCGATCTTGGTATGTGGACGAAAATGCTTCCACATTTAAACGCTTTATTAAATAGCCTTACCGCCTTGAGTCTGGCGATTGGATTCTTCTTTATTAAGAATAAAAATACCGCAATGCATCGAAGAAGCATGCTACTTGCCTTTGGAATGGGCTCGATATTTCTGGTTTCGTACGTACTTTATCATTTAACCAATGCCTCAACTTCCTACGAAGGAACCGGGTTCCTAAAAATTTTGTATTATACACTCCTGATCAGCCATGTACTGCTGGCCGCAGTAGTGGTACCTTTTGTACTCTATGCGGTATACTATGGAATTTCAAACCAGCTTGAGAAACATAAAAAAGTAGTGAAATGGACATTGCCTATCTGGATGTACGTTTCTGTGTCGGGAGTGATTGTATATTTAATGATCAGTCCTTATTACAATTAATATATTAGCATTTAAAAATATACGATATGAAAAAGTATTTGATTCTTGTTGTAGCACTCATTACTATAGTATTGTTTTCCAATGATGTGCAGGCATGCGCCATGTGCAAGGAAACAGGAAACCAGGCCGGAGGATTTAATGCCAAAGGTTTAAATTTTGGTATTTTGTATTTAATGGCAATCCCTTATATCGCTTTTAGCATTTTAGCCTACTTTTGGTATAAAGCCAGTAAAAAACAAAAATCCCAGGATCAAAAAATAGTTGAGATCTTAAAAAACAGTTTAACCGAAAAATAATAGTAGTTCTATTTTTTATTTTTTTATTTTCTGGTCTGTAAATCAGGAAAGTTATATCTTTACATTACCATTTAAAGCTGAACTCATTCAATCATACAGGTTCTCAACAGTATTGATTATCTTAAGAATCAATTATTTATAAATAACTATAAAAAGATTTAATTGAACATTATCAATATAATGTTTTAAGTACACTCTTTATATATCATTTAATATTATGTTTCCTTGCTTCATAATCCTAATTAATGGAAATTTACAATTACTTGGTATAAAATTTGCTGAAAACGAGGTTACAAAAGCCTGAATTTAAGTATTTAACCGGTAAGCCATAAACCCGACTCTATGAAAAAAATCTACCTGCTTATTCTTTTTACAATATGTTTGGTTGTAAAAGGGTATTCCAATGTCAACATTACAGCTCCTACTAAAAACACCTTTTGTTTGAATACTTATGCCACAATAAATGATATTGTGATTGCAGAGGCTGCTAATAATGATTTTCCAATTACTTCAAACTATATCTTTATTTCTGCCCCGGCAGGATTTGAATTTGATCCCACTCAGGGAACTTTATCTAAGACAGGATCGGATATCTCAGGTACCCCGGGTTGGGTTTTTAGAAATGCCAATATGATCGCAATTTCTTTTGGCGTCACTTCACAATCATCAGGAGATGCTGTTACTATTTCAGGATTGCAACTTCGTGCTACTACACTTACTTCAGGAACTCTTAAAGTTGAAACGGGTAGTTCTGCTATCGGCGGAATGCCTGCAGGAACTACCTTGGCAACTGTTTCCACTGCTCTTACCGCATTGTCATTGCCTGCTGTATCTCCTGTATGTGACAACGATGCTCAGTTTGGTTTGGGTGGTACTTATACATTAGGTACCAGTGTTACTTTAAATACCGCATCTTATTCTTCATCCCCTACTTCTGGTGCTGTGAGTGGTACCAATTTCAAACCAGCTAGTGCGTCGGGAGATCAAACCGTTACTTACACTGTAAAGACCAATGGTGGCGGAGGTTGTACGTTCACTCAGAGTATCAGCATCAATGTAAAGGCAGCACCTAATGTTACCATTACAGCGGCAGAAACCAGTGGTTTAACTTCCAACGATAATACAACTTGTCAAGGTGATCCTATCACGTTTACAGCCAACGGGGCAGATACTTATCAGTTTAAAGTAAATGGTACTAATGGAGTAGGGGGATCTACTGTTTCTCCTTATACTCGTATGGGATTGTCGGACGGAGATGTTGTATCTGTAGTAGGAACATATGATGGTTGTTCAGCTACTTCATCCAATATTACAGTAAATGTAAACACTCCTCCTCCAACTGTAGTTTTTAATCCTTCTGTTACCACTTATTCTTCCAGCTCGTCTTATTTTGTACTTGACACATTGGATTCTCCTTCTCCTTTTGCAGCAGATCCATGGAGTCCGAATTCTTACTTCTCAGGAAACGGTGTGGTAGCTGGTTCGGGAAGTAATGCCGGAAAAGATTTATTTTACCCGGATGTAGCCGCTACCTTCGGAAGTTCTGTTTCGGTTTCCTATACTTATGTGGACGCCAACGGTTGTAAAAAATCTACAAGCCAGACCATCAACATTGTAGGTGGTGCATCTACAGGAAGCATCAATAACCTTAATAGTTCTTATTGCGCAAACGGTGCGGCCAGTACCATTTCTATTGCATCACACAAAACGTTTGGCGGTGGTTTATTTTGTTTGATCATAGGAGCAGATTTTCAGTATTTTGAATACTTTAATCCAGTTTATGGAATTTGGAACATATTACCTTCTACCTATAATGCAGGAACTCTTAATTACGATGCTACCTTTGATCCTACTGTGATGTATGCGAATGGGGGAACTGGTCTAAGACTTATAAGAGCAGTTTATTACAGTAGCTATTGCGGTTATGAATATATTCAACAAAATTTCACCCTCAACTCTTTACCATCCGTTTCGATTAACAACTACACATACGATTATTATTACAACGATGGTTCATATCCTTGCAGCAGTTGGGGGGATTCTACACTGACCTTTACATTTTCTGCAAATGCCAGCATTAGTGGATTCTCATCTTCTCCCGCATCATTTTTATACTTCAATAGTGGAGCTTATAAATTGAAATGGTCGGCTGCAAACAGCTATCCTTCAGGCAACACTATTAATCTTACTATTCAGGATGGTGTGACCAACTGTTCAAATCAGGTTTCTTTCAACAAATATGTTTTTGCTGCTCCTGGTGCGCCTACGTATGCGGTGCCAAAGGACAAATGCGTGGGTGATCTGGTAACCATCGTGGATACTATTACTACACCTGCTTTCGCTTACTCGATGTATACGGAATGGTATCGTAAAAACGGAGCTACCCTTACCTTTATAACTACAGATTATGTTTATGCCGGAAATCTTAATACAAAAGCACAAGATGTATTTTATGTCAACTCCGGTAACCCAATGCTGACATCGGATACCCTTGTGGTACGACAATATTATCTCAACTCATGTAAAAGTCCTTTTACATCACCTATTGTAATTAAGGTAAATACACCACCAACTGTAGATGCAGGGACCTATTTAAATATTTGTAGCACAAACCCTGTAGTAAATCTATCCGGATCCAGAAACCCAGGAACTTTAGGTGTGACCTGGACCAGTTCGGCAGCGCCTGTTAATAGTGGCTTTTCTTCTCAAACGGCTATTAACGGTACTTACACAGCGAAAGCTTCGGAAGTGACTGCCGGTAAAATAAAACTTTATCTTACTACCAACGATCCTGATGGTACAATCTATGGATGCAGTGCAGTAAAAGACAGTGCCACTATTGCTATCAACTTAGCTCCTAGCGTCAAGGCTGGAACACCTACTACTTATTGTTCCTCTACTGGTACGATCAGCCTTTTGGGGCAGTATCTGAATACCTCTACAACTTCTTCCACCTGGTATAAAGGTTCTGTGGGTGGAACTCAGACTGGGATGAGTACACCTGCCTCAATATTTACGACTTACACACTAACAGCTGCAGAAAAGACCGGAGGACCTATTGTTTTCTGGATAGAATCAAATGATATGGACGGGCCAACTGGTCCATGTGCCACTTCTACAGATCAGGTGACCATTACCATTTCACCGGAAGTATTAATCAGTGCGGGAATCGCCGATACTACCTGTGGTACAGCAAATATTTCCTTATCAGGTTCCTGTACAAAATTCGGAGGAGCAGCTTTGAATGCTACCTGGTCGGGTGGCCTTGGAGGAACACCAGCATTCACACCTAATGTGAACGCCTTGAACGCTACGTATACGCCAACCTTAGCTGAGTCAGCAGGGACTAGCATTGTATTTACGCTTACTTCCGATGATCCTGATGGAGTAGGACCTTGTCCTGCCTTGTCGAGCATTGTTAAAAAGAAAATCAACCAACAACCTACTGTGGATGCAGGACCTGATGCTACATTCTGCTCCAGTACATCTCCTACATTATCGGCTACGTTGTTAACCGGAGCAACAGGTATCACCTGGAGTAGGATTGGATCGGGAGGAACTATCAACACACCTCTAAACACCACTACTACCTATACTATTCCAACAGCTGAAAAAACCGGAGCTAATATCACATTCATAGCTACTACAAATGATGCCGATGGAGCTGGACCTTGTCCGGCCGGAACAGACCAGGTGCTCATTACAATTAATCCTGAAGTATTGATCACTACAGGTATTCCAACTACTACCTGCGGCTCAGCTGGTGTTCCATTATCAGGAACTTGTACTACTTTCGGAGGTGGAAACCTTGGGGCTACCTGGAGTAAGGGAGCCTGGAATTCTTATGTAGCTCCAGCTACCAATCCTAAAAACGTTACTTATACACCAGTAGCACCAGAGCCTACAATCGGTGGTACATATGTTTTCACCCTTACTTCAGACGATCCGGATGGTTCAGGTGCAAATGGACCTTGCCCTGCATTGTCTGCTATCTTCTATAATACTATTAATCCTGCACCATTTGTAACAGCTAGTTCTACTGCAGCTACCTGGTGTAGTAATACTGATCCTGTACTTGATGCTGCTCTTACCGGAACTGCTACTAGTCTCACATGGTCTAAAACATCAGGTAGTGGTACTATTCAAAGTCTTACAGCTACTCATACCAATTACCTAGTAAGTCCTGGTGACTACGCAGCTGGTGTGCCAATTACAATCGACTTTACGGCCACTACGAACGATCCTGATGGTTCTGGTCCATGTATTCCTGCGCAGAGCACCGTTTCGGTGACGATCAATCCACATCTAACGGTAACAGCAGGATCGAATGTTACTGCTTGTGCTGATCAAACGATAACATTAAACGGAAATGTTAAAATCGGAGGTACTAATAGAAACGTAGCGGGTGTAAATACCTGGAAAACATTTAATGGATTAGGAGGCTTCACACAAAGCAGTCCTAATTTTACAAGTGTTTATAATCCTTCAGGAACACTGACTTCTTCCGGAGTAGTAACACCAGGCTCAGGAGAAAAAGCAACAATCACTTATGTAACAGCATACCTTGTATCAACAGATCCTGATGGAGCTGCCGGCCCTTGTAAGGCGGACTCACAAAGCACCGTGATCCGTATCAATCCTTTGCCTATCCCGCATTTTGCGTCCACAACAGGTGTTGAATATTGTATTCATAACCTTCCAATACCGTTGGTAGGAAATCTGGGAAGTACATTCTCTCCTTCAGGTAAATCTTCAGCAAGCTTCACGGGAACCACAAGTGGCGGTGCTTATGTAGCACCTTCTGGATTCAATTATGAATTTGACCCAAGAAAAACTGCAATACTAAATGGAAACGGTGGTACCTATGGAATTCGTTATACCTACATAGACAGTCTTCTTTGTCAAAACTATGTGGATACTACAGTAGATGTTTTTCCAAATCCTGTAGTGAATTTTATTACTTCTTCAAGATGCCAGTATGATACTATCACTTTCTCTGAAACGGCCACGGCAAGTACTGCCGTATATGCAGGAACAGTTGAAATAGACTGGGATTGGAAAATAGATGGTGATACCATACAGAACGTTTATCCTTACGATCCGTCTGCAATACCGGCAATCTATACTTCCTCGCTTAATACGCAGACAACAAAGTATGCATTTGCTAACTATGGTATTCACAGCGTTTCTCTGACGGTAACTTCTAATAGTTTAGGTACCGGTCATTTAAATTGTTCGACTACAAAAGATACCACTTTGATTTTTGGGCCTTATCCAAATACGGACTTCAGTTGGTCCAGACCTTGTTCGGTCGATACGGTATTTTTTGTGAATAATACAACTATAGCGTCTGGTTATAGCAACAGTACTTATTGGAATATGCATGACCTTAGCAATAATGCGGCAGTCAACTATAAGGTGGGTAACAAAAAGTCATTGAACCCAGCCTTTAAATTCAATACTCCTGGTATTTATAACGTGCAGCTGATCGACACTACAAATATTTACAACTGTGTTAAGATTAGTACTAAAGAAGTATATGTTGTTCCTACTTATGTAGTAACGGCTAGCGATCCTTACGATTCTTCCTTTGCCAATTCCAAGCTGAACTGGGCACCAAGCGGATACCAGGATAAACCATATAGCTGGCAACACGGTCACATGACCAAAAACGTGATCGCTTCACCTAATAAGGCATGGGTAACGGATACAACAGGAAATTACTTCATCGGTGAATTGTCATACCTAAACAGTCCTTGTTTCGATTTCAGTAATTTGGATAAGCCAATGATCGTAATGAAGCAATGGTCCAACACTACAAACCTTGCGGGTGCTGTGCTGGAAGCGACTACCGGAAATACGAACCCTTGGGTAACCATTGGTCAGATCGGTACTGGTATTAATTGGTATAACACCATCGGTGTTGTAGGTTTGATCGGAACATCTTCTACAAACCCTACTGCACAAGGATTCTCCGGTGAACAAACCGATTGGACTACTTCAAGGATCGGTCTTTCACAATATGCAAAGAACAGCAAACTTGTACGATTCAGATTAGTATTTGGTAGCTCGAACGTTAATGACCCATTGAACAAACGTGATGGTATCGCCTTGGATAGCGTTTGGATTGGTAACCGTTTCAAGACTGTATTGATGGAACATTTTACCAATTCATTATGTCCTTCTTGTATTACGGCCAACGATGTAGTAAATAAAATACAGGATAGTATTCCAGGTGATGTGATCTCTGTGCATTACCATACAAGCTTCTCCGGTTCTACAAGCTCTGCCGGTGCGGATCTTATGAATCAGAAGAATCCTTCGGACCCAAGTTCACGTGTACTTTATTATGGAGTAACCAGCGTACCAAGAACAGAGATTGATGGTGTGGTAGCGTATGACACCTATGATGGTTCGGCAAACGCTATTAATTATCCTGCGATCAATAACAAAGCGCTGGAAAATGCAAAATTCTCACTTGACCTTTCTACCAAGAAAACAGGCCTGACCCTGGATGTGAAGAGCCAGTTGGTAGCGAAAGCAATTGTAACTGATGATGTGGTACTGAACATTGCAGTATTGGAAAAATATATTTCCGGTACCAATGCACAAGGTAACCAATCTGGCTATAAGTGGGTATTGAAAAAGATGCTTCCGGATGCTGCAGGAAATTATATCACTAAGACTTGGGCTGTAGGCGATACTTCGAAAAATGTACAAACCTGGAACTTCAGTATAGGTGATTTCTATGATACCTCTCAAATCGCGGTAGTAGCATTTGTACAAAACTACCTGACCAGAGAAGTTTACCAGGCATCGATCGTTACTGGCTCCGGTAACACAGGAACTCCTGTAGTCACCTCAATTGATGTGCAGGATATTGCCGAAAACCTTCTTGTATATCCTGTTCCTGCCGACAATGAAATCAATGTATTGTTCAGCAGCGAACTGATAGATGAAACCCCATACGTATTACACGACGACATCGGAAGAGTAGTGGATCAAGGCATAGTAGAGCAAGGCGTGCGTATGCTTACCTTCAATTGTAAGAAATATGCAGCTGGAATGTATTACTTGTCTATGACTAAAAAGGATGGAAGCAAACTAATTCGCAAAATACCTGTGATGCACTAAATAATAAACTGGTGCATTAATTGAAAAATCATATCACTAATCCTTCCCGCCAGTTGCGGGAAGGATTTTTTATTTTTATTAATTTATAATACCTTGTAGTAATTGAAGAGCTTTCCGGAAAGAATATTGAAGACTTCATTGAAATATTATCATTACCTGATCTTATCTGTTTTCCTGGCATCGGCCAGTTTGCTGATCTGGTATTTTGCTGTTTATAAAGAACCTTCCAAAGGCTACGAAACCTACACACACTATATCTCCGAAAAAATTCATCATGAACTAAAAATTTCGGAAGACGACATGGTGATCATAAGCCACCAGTACATCGATCACAAAGGTGATCTTTCTTCTTTACTGCAACTAAAATTTAAATATCCCTTTTTCATTTTTAAAGACGATACACTGATCTATTGGTCGGAAAATAAATTCATTCCCAAATATTCTCTTCTTCCTGGCAAAGAAAAAAATAAATTCATTCAATTGCCTATCGGAAAATTTATCGTAAGCCAACGAGAAATAGAAAATGGTTACAAAGTGTTTTCCTGCATCCCTTTGTCTTATGAATATAGCATTGAAAATAATTATATAAGTTCGGGACTGAACGAAGAAATTTTCACACATGAAAATATTGGGATCAACAATTTTCATACACCTGGCAGTTACGCCGTCTATTCTTCCGAACATAAATATTTGTTCTCGCTCGACTTCGATGTAGCAAGCACTGTAGTAAACGATTCTATTCTCTATCTGATTATTATCCTGTCGGCAATGTCTTTGCTGATGCTGCTGGTAGGATTGCTGTATGCGGTAAATGGTCTTGTAAAAAAAAGCCACTTGTTGTCGGCCACGCTGCTTTTGTTTTTTAGCCTTTCCTTTATCCGCGGAGGAATGTTGTTGCTTCAATATCCTTTCTCCATCGTCGATTTTAAATTGTTTAATCCGAAATATTTTGCGTCCTCAGAAATTTCTCCTTCCCTGGGCGACCTGTTTTTAAATATTGTATTCTTCTCTATTTTTTCCTGGTTTATTCTAAACAATTATTATAAAAGCAAACTGCTAAAAGAGATCCTGCTTCAGCGAAAAAGCTATGGATTTATCTACAGTATTTTATTCAGCATCACGAGTCTGATCGTATTGCTTTACCTGAGTTATGTCTTCCTGGATGTCTATTCCAACTCTCAGTTTTCGCTTGACATCACCAAAAGCATTCGTGTCAATCACCTCAAAGTGGTGGGCTACCTGATCCTGATGCTGGCTAGCGGGATTTATTTTATTTACAACCATATTGTGCTGCGGCTTTATATGTATATGATCGGAAGCAGGCGTTCTATTCAAAGCTATTTACCGATCATACTCGTATCGCTTTTCTTCCAGGTCGTCATGATCATTTTAGGGATCAACAACTGGATACTAATCCCTGTAAATCTATTATATTGGCTAGTCCTGATATTTTTCTCCCTGCCAAGCAATCTTGGTACGCTGAAATATTCCACCTACTTGTATTTTCTCTTCGCCGCCTTTATCTGCGCGTTCACGGGAGCAATCAATTTGTATTATGTAAATGCGGATAAAAATATTGCCGAAAAACATAAGTACGCTTCTCAGCTGCTCAACGAAAATGATGTCTTTGCAGAATATCTGCTAAGCGAATCAATGGATATTATTTCGCATGATAAATTTATCATCAATAGGATGAAATCATTTTTCTCCTCCAAAGACCTGATCGAACAAAAGATCAAGAAAGTAATTTTACCCGACTATCTCGACAAATATGAAGTGCATGTATCGGTCTTCGACTACGACGGAGATGCATTGCTTAAAAATTCTGAATACTCTAACTACTACGAAACATTGGCTATGTATTCGAACGATAGTTTGACCACCGATTATAAAAATATTTTTTTTATCAACGAAAAAATGGATAGTCCTCTGAAGCGCTACATTGCATTCAGAGAAATTTATGATCACGGTATTTTGATTGGTTCGGTAATCCTAGAATTAGTACACAAAAAGAATTCGCCGAATAGTGTATATCCGGAATTGCTCGTTGATAAGAAATTTATAACTCCCCAGCAATACAACAACTACCAGTACGCCATCTATGACGATAAGCTCTTGATGAGCAAAGGATATTTTAATTATGAAAAATATTTTGATGAAAGCGCTTTGTTGAAGAAAGATCTCTACCTGGAAGGAATGGTGATCAACGAATATCATCATCTTGGTATCGAATCGGAAGACGGGAAAATCGTGATCATTTCAAACGAAGAATATTCGATTAAAAATATTCTTTCTAATTTTTCTTTCCTGTTTTTCCTGCTGCTTGTCTTTGTGCTGTTATTCATCGGCGGCTATATTTATTATTTCCAATACCGCAAAGTACAGCTCAATTATGCTACGAAAATATTAGTATATCTGAATATCGCATTTTTTCTTCCGCTTTTTATTGTAAGTATTGTCACACTTAGTTTGATCAGTAATTATTATAAGACCAGCCAGTATAAATCGTTTGTGAAGAAGGCGGAAAATTTGAGCAATAATATTCTTGCACACCTGGAAAGTTACCAGGACGATCCTTATTGGGAAACAAGATTGGAAAGCGATATCGCCCAGTTGGCTGATTTTACGGACTCCGACATCAACCTCTACAATCCGAAAGGAGAGCTGTTGTATTCTTATCATCCCGCTATTTTTGAGCGCAATTTATTATCAAGACAATTAAATCCTGAAGCTTATATTAACATTGCTAAAGGCGGAGCCACCGAGATCATGCTCAATGAATCCTTGGGTAGTCTGCACTACAATGCAGTCTATATGCCAATCAAATCCTATCGTACAGGAGAGTTGTTGGGCATTTTAAATATTCCTTTCTTTGAATCCAGGCAAGAGCTTAGCGAGCAGCTGATCGGGATACTTACCACTACTCTTAATATTTTTTCGATCATCTTTCTGATGTTCGCCGGACTTTCTTATTTCGCTTCACGTGTGCTTACTACACCGCTCAACATCATTACTCAGAAAATAAGAAAGACCACTTTCGGCGACAATAAGCCGCTCGACTGGAATTCCAAAGATGAGATCGGTTTGCTGATCTCCGAATACAACTCCATGCTCCTAAAGCTGGAGCATAACAGGATCGCGCTGAGTAGGAGTGAGAAAGAATCGGCCTGGCGGGAAATGGCCAAACAAGTAGCGCATGAGATCAAAAATCCTCTAACCCCGATGAAACTTAAGATCCAGCACCTGCAACGCAGCTGGAATGAAAAGAATCCTCTTGCTGAAGAGCAAACTATTAAAGGGTTACAAAGCTTATTGGATCAGGTAAACATTCTGAGTGAGATCGCTTCATCATTTGCCATTTTTGCCAAAATGCCAATTCCTAAAAACGAGCTTTTTGATGTAGGCGAAGTGCTAAAAAGTACAGTCAACCTATACAACAATACCCACGATGTGCGCGTTGATATTAAGGTAGAAAAAGGCAATTTTATGATCGAAGGAGATGAGCAGTTGATGGGCTCCATATTTACCAATCTGATCATTAATGCCATTCAATCGGTACCTTACGAAAGAAAACCGGAAGTAGGATTTTCCCTTTCAAAAGCTGACGGCAAAGTATTGATCGAAATTAAAGACAACGGCATGGGAATTCCGGATGCGATCCGGGATAAAGTGTTTTTACCAAATTTTTCTACCAAAGAGACAGGTTCCGGAATCGGTCTGGCAGTGGCCAAGAGAGGAGTAGAGCATGCTGGCGGCCGGATCTGGTTTGAAACCAAAACAGGAGAAGGAACTTCTTTCTTTATTGAAATACCGTTGGTGAATTGATACGGCTCAAACTTATACTAATTCTTTTCTGCTTTACTTTCTCTGTTGGAGTTCATGCACAAATGGGCAACAAAAGATGTAAGTGGATTGTCGTAAACTCCCCAAATTTTGAATTGGATTCTCTTTCTGTTTTTCCAAATTCCATCCAGCTCAATTATCCTGCCGACAGCTCTGTTTCGATCAGCTACGATATTAATACCAATAAGGCTACACTTCATTCTACCAAACCCATCGATTCCATTCACGTTTGCTTTTCTGTATTACCTTATCGCTTGCATCGTCCTTATTTCAAAAGAGATCTTTCTAAATACGATTCCAACGCGGTCTACAAAGAGGACTATACTTACCGGCGTTATGTACCCGATAAAAAAGAAGAATTGTTTGCCAGTCCGGGGATTAATAAAACAGGTAATATCTCCCGGGGAATTTCTTTCGGAAATAATCAAAATGTATTTGTAAACTCTGTGCTGAACTTACAGTTGGAAGGAAAGCTCACCGACGATGTATCCATCACGGCGGTGATCTCCGACCAGAATATTCCTTTTCAGCCCGATGGGAATACGCAGCAGCTCCAGGAGTTTGACAAGGTGTATGTACAATTGAAAAGTAAAAGAGCCAACCTGATTGCCGGAGATCTCGTGATGAAAAACAGATCTTCTAATTTTTTGAAATACTATCGTAACGTACAAGGTGCACAGGGAGAGTATTACGGCCAAGGGAAAGATTCTTCCATCCACTCTGTAACTACTGCTGGTATTGCGATCTCGAAAGGTAAATTCAATTCCATCCAATTCGGCTACGGCCTTCCGGATTCGCTCACAGAGGGTGTACAAGGTCCCTATCGTCTGCGTGGCCCCAATGGCGAGCGTTTCATCATTGTACTGGCCAACTCGGAAAAAGTATACCTCGACGGAAGATTGCTGAAAAGAGGTTGGGATTACGATTATGTGATCAACTATAACACCGCGGAGATAACTTTTACCAACAATGTGCTGATCACAAAATTCTCCAGGGTGCGGGTAGATTTTGAATACTCGGATAAAAACTACAGCCGCACGATCATGAACTTTAGTCACTACCAGGATTACAAAAAGGTACATGCATTCATGAGCTATTACATCGAAAAAGATAATCCGAACAATCCATTGGTATACGACCTCACCGAGCAGGACAAGCAATACCTGAGCGGTATTGGCGATACACTCAGCAGGGCCGTTGTCTCCGGAATAGACAGTGTAGGATATACCGCGAATAAAATTTTGTATAAAAAAATTAACGTAGGCGGACAAGATGTCTACTCATTTTCGACCAACCCCGACAGCGCTTTTTATGATGTGAAATTTTCAGAGGTCACACAAGGGCAAGGGCGTTATATCGTAGATCCTGTAGCAGTCAATGGAACCATTTATAAATATGTAGGATTGCCCAACGGAAATTATGAACCCGTACAATTGATCTCTACGCCGAAGAAAAAACAAATGCTGGCGCTTGGAGGCAGCGTGGATATTAGCAAGGTAGACAATGTGTTTTTGGAAACAGCCTTTTCAACCTATGATCAAAACCTGTATTCACCCTCTGACGATGCGGATAACAATGGGTATTCCTACAAAGTAGGATATGCAAACAAAGGAAGAAAAGTTTCTTTTTCAGAAAAATACAAATGGGTAGCAGGACTTGATTATGAATTCAACAGTAAAACGTTCACTGCGATCGACCGTTTCCGGAATACCGATTTTGAAAGGGACTGGAGTGAAAACACTAACATCATTGGAGATAACAACATTCTAAACGCATCAACAGGATTTGTTAAAAATGAAAAGAACAGGATCAATTATCTTTTTACTCAACGTGAAAAAGTCGGGGACGTCAATGGTAATCAACAAACGCTCACCTTTAATCAGACCTTAGGAAAATTTCAATTTCTCGGCACCGGATTTTTGATGAATAATAATGGAAGTGTAGGGCACTCCAACTGGGAGCGATACAATACGAATATTTATTATACCACACGTTACCTCGTACCCGGTGTAATGTTTAACATGGAGCACAATACCGTCAGCGATTCCGTAGGAAATATCATTCGTACAAGTATGTATTACGACGAGCATAAATTTTATGTGCGCAACAATGACTCGATAAAATTTCATTACTTTATGGATTACGCCGTGCGTACCGATAAAGAAGCTTACAGCGGTACGATGCAGCCCAACTCCAGAGCAGAGACTACGAATATGGGATTGGGTGGAAAGGTAGGAAAGAATCATACGGTTAACACTACTTTTACTTATCGCTACCAGGACAATGACCGCGGTCCTACCAAATCGCAAAACGAGGAAACTGTGATGGGGCGCGGAGAATGGAATGCCGATCTTTTCAAACGGCATGTTCGTTCGGAATTGCTTATGTCGAGCGCTACAGGGCGGGAGCTTAAGCGGCAGTTTGTCTACGTGGCCGTAGCAACAGGAATGGGAACCTACGTATGGCACGATTTCAACGGTGATGGGATACAGCAGCTAAACGAGTTCGTAGAAAAAGTACTCGACGACCCCAATGGAGAATATATCAAAACCTACGTACCAACCGATCAATACATCAAAGCATACAGTAACACTTTCAACTACCGCGTTGATGCTTCTGCGCCGCGCAAATGGCGCGGATCGAGTAGTGGCGTGAAAAAGTTTTTTTCGAAATTTTCAAACGTGTCTTCCTGGACGGTTAATAAAAAATTGCTTGATAAAAATATCGCTAGCCGTTTCCTCCCTTTTTATACCAAGATCGCAGATTCAAATTTATTGTCATACCAAAATAATATCCGTTCTACCTTATTCTTCAATCGTACCAGTCCCTCGTATGGCGTGGAGATCAACTATGCTAATACAGAAAGTAAGAACTATCTCTCACAAGGATTTGATAAAAAACAGAACAATGATATAGGAGCAAATACAAGGTTGAACTTAAAAAAAATATTCAATGTAAAACTCACCGGCAACCACCTTATCCGCTACAGCAGCTCTACATATATGACCGACCGGAATTATAGCGTGGAAGGCTGGAAGATCACGCCCAGCTTATCGATCCAGCCGAAGAATACGTTTCGGATCACAGCCAATTTTGCTTATACCACCAAGAAAAACCAGCAACGGCCTTCGCCGGGGGAAGCGGCAGACTTGTATGAGACAGGATTGGAAGTAAAGGTAAACAAGCTTTCGCGAAGAACGCTTACAGGAAATTTCAAGTTCATCAACATCTCAGCTAATATGAACGGCACCTCTCCCAATTCCCCGATCGCTTATGAAATGTTTGAAGCCTTACAGGTCGGTAAAAACTTCACATGGTCAGCCGTATGGCAGGAAAAATTAGTGAATGGGCTTCAGCTTTCCTTCAATTACGAAGGAAGAAAAACAGCC